>Ga0335078_10003456_pt1 | contig 23525 bp, 16 predicted proteins | sample Lox_Sample_32_FD_206711 | JGI IMG/M metagenome (GOLD analysis project Ga0335078, IMG submission 206711) | Soil microbial communities from Loxahatchee National Wildlife Refuge, Florida, United States - Lox_Sample_3.2 | ecosystem: Environmental > Terrestrial > Soil > Wetlands | place: USA... | reverse complement strand
ATTCTTGCTCAAGCGGAAGAGCGCCATCACCCACAGGCACAGGCGAGCGTCTTGACCCTGATGGCTCATCTTGCCATTCAACGCGGTGATCAAACGAGTGGCCTGCAGCAGTTGCAAAAATCCATCGCGCTCTGCGAATCCGGAGGCTTTGTCCGCTATCTGGCGGAAGCCGCGGCAATGGCATCTGACGTTTATCGAGACCGTGGCGACCTTGCGAAGGCGACGGAGTTTGCGGATCGCGCCGCCACTGCGACCCAGGAAAGCGGAGACGCTTGGTCCGTACCCCGACGGTTGGAAACCGTCGCTCTGCTGGACATGAAACAGGGCAAATACCGCGAGGCCGATGCGGTCTTCGACCGAGCTTCGGCTTTCGTGGACGCACTGATTGGCACCAACTCCAGCGTGCTGCAAAAGACGGCAATTATAAGGGCATCCAGCGATCTTTATACGCAGCATTTTGGACTCGTAGCAGATCGTCTGGACGATGCTCCCAAGGCATATTCGATCGTCGAGCAAGTGCGGGGCCGCGTAACGGCAGACCTCCTGATGGCCGGTGCGGTCGCGTCCGCGCAAGCAAAGAAAGACCAACGTGCGATTGCGGAACTACGCCTGAAATTGTCTGGCGCTCGATCATCGGCAGAAGTCCGGCGAATCCGTGATCAGATATTCCTGGTCGAACAATCTCAGTGGATCACACCCGAAATCAACATCCTGAAGACGCAGTCACGCCAAACCGTTAGCCTGGATCGCGTGGAGAAAACGCTGCCTGCTTCCACGGTCGTCCTGGAGTATGTAGTGGCTGATCCTAAATCGTATTGCCTGGTGATCTCAAACGCCGAGGCGCACATTGTGCCTCTTGCCGGCAAGCACACGATGGACGATCTCATCGCGGCGTACCTGAAGGCCGTGAAGGCGAAGACGCCGGCTCGTGCAGAGGCCCGGCGACTTTACGATGTTCTGCTTGCCCCAGTTGTTGGGGCCTCACGGAAGGAGAACCTAATCATAATCCGTGACGGTCCCCTTTACCTGGCGCCGTTCGACGCTTTCATCGATAAGGCCGATCATTTTGTCGCCGAGGCACACACCGTGGTGTACGAGCCTTCGGCAACAAGTTATTACCTCCTGAAATCGCAAACCTACCGACGGTCTACGTCCGATCACGGATTGCTCGCAGTGGGTGGCGTTCCGTACAATCCAGCCCAATTGCAGCAGGCAACCGTTACCAGGGGTTACGATTCTGGATCGCTCACGGAATTGCCCGCCTCGAAAGATGAGGTCATGGCTGCGGAAGCCGCAGTCCACGGTCCGGGCGATGTCGTTCTAATCGGTAACGCTGCAACAGAGTCCGCTTTCAAACGTGCTGCCACAGCGCAATATGACATCATGCACCTTGCTGTTCACGGATTTGCGAGTACAACGGAGCGAAATCGGTCTGCGTTGGTCTTGTTGAGCGACGCGGCTTCGGGAGAGGACGGATTCCTGCAGGCTTCGGAGATTGTACAACTCCCGCTGAGAACGAATTTGGTGGTGCTCTCTGCCTGCGATACCGCCGTTGGACCTGTCGAAGGCGAGGAAGGTATTGCAGCGCTTTCGAGCGCCTTCCTGTTGGCAGGCGCTCGAAGCGTTGTCTCCACGCTGTGGTCGATCGACGATACCTTCTCGCTCTTCCTCATGAAGCAGTTCTACAGGCACATCGCCGCCCATGAGCCACCTTCAATAGCGCTGGCAGCCGCAAAACGAGACATGCTACGGAGGTACGGAGCCGCCGCCGTTCCCTACTACTGGGCCGCGTATACCGTGGAAGGTGCAGCCAGTCTGGGAGTCCCCAACCATGAGTGACTTCGCCGCCGCTGCTGGCACAGCCCCGACTGCGAAGGAGCGCGCCGCAATTCTGAGGGCCGTAAAGAACTGCATTCTCAAGCGTCATTTCAACAGTGGGGGAGTTGATTACAAAGCGTGGGCACAACAATTCGACGAACGAGCCGCTACCCTTCTGGGAGTGGACGTGAGCGAGTTCGAAGAGGGGATCCGCCAATCACTGGCAGAACTTCGGAGCAGCCACACCGTTTTCTATCATGAGCGAACGAACCGGCTCCTGCCGCAGCATTCGATCGGTGCGACGATCCGAGCCTTTGACCGCGAGGGTGTGCAGCGTTGGCACTTTCTGGACGTGTTCGACGACGGCCTAGCACAGCGCGCCGGGATCCAGCGGGGCGACGCTCTACTGTCGGTCGACGGAGCCGAATATGTGCCGCCCAAGATGCCGCCGTTCTGCATCGACACGACGCACCGCCTCACCGTAACCGATGCCGAAGGTGGTAGGCAGCGAGAAATCGAAATCAAAATACCGTTCCGTAAAGGCACACCAGAACGTCCTCCTATCATCGAACCGAGTAGCCCGCGGCACACAGTGATCAAGCCTCGGACCGGCCTCCTCAAGATCCCCTATTTTCCAGGCCCGACCGGAATCAGCTTCGCAAACGACCTGGACGTTGCAATCGCGGATATCAAGGCTCAAGGCTGCGATCGGCTCATAATCGACCTTCGGGGCAACATTGGCGGGAGTTTGGGGTTTGCTCGTCTGGCGAGCTATCTCTGCCCTGGAAGGATTCCGATCGGTCACAGTCTGACGCCAAACAGGCTCCGACAAGGGTACACGCGGGACGCCCTCCCCAGGGTTCCAATGCCTCGATCTAGAGCTGAGTTCCTCTGGGCCCTCGCTCGATTCGCAGTGCGGGACAAATCCGTGATGTTGCTGACCCAGGGCCTCGGTCCGCAGCCTTTTCATGGGAGGGTCGCGATCCTCGTGAACGAGTGGACGAACAGCGCCGCCGAAATGCTCGCCGGCTTCGCATCGGAAAACCGGTTGGCGACGGTGGTTGGGACGAAAACAGCGGGCAATGTTCTTGGCGCCGTCAATCAGAAACTCGGCGGTGGCTATTGGCTGCGGGTGCCGGTTTCCGGATGGTACACGTCCACGGGCAAATGCCTGGAAGGCCAAGGCATCATTCCCGATAGGGATGTGGACATTGCGCGAGATCCCACAGCAGTTGTAGCTGATCGCCAAATGCGCGTCGCAGAAGAAGGCCTCGATGACTGAGTAGAGGCACACCGCCAGCACACTTCGCGCTTGGCCATACGAATATTGTGCCTTGAAGTCGGCTCTTTAGACTGACCACCAGTCAGTCGACACCGGATCGGCATCGTTGACGTCCAGCTTGGAAAAATGGATATAAGTTGTGAATAAGTGAGTTAGGCGTCAAAGGCGCTGTTTTCTGGTCAGATAAGTCTATGTTTTTCAAGGATCCATTTTCACCTTCCTGGTTAATGAGGTAAACGAGGTAAAGCTCCAAGACCTCCGCGTCGGCAGTGTCGATAGCGCGACTTGGGAGAGACAAACGTTCTCGGAATTCTCGAACCTTTCTACTGGCGTCGAGGGGCCCGCTTCCCACGAAAACGAAATCCCAGGCGCAGTTACCATACGATCGATCCGCTTGGCCGGTGGCAATACCATTCTCCGCTGACTGCCCCCACTCCCCCCAAGAACCTCCACCCGGGCCTTCCGGGGCGCGGTGCCGGCCCAAACGCACTTTCTCAGTTGGCGGCAACAATTCTCGGAATTTCAGCTTCGGACGACCACCAGTCGTCAACTGGTAATACTCGAACTCGTTGGGATTCTTCGAGCCGTCTGCTTTCGGGGAACACCGAACCCTCCTTCCCCGGCGTCGCCACGGCTCGTCATCTAACAACAGCAGGCGTGCGGGTCTGCGCCATGATCGTCAGGCGGCCCACCTCTCATCCTCGACCCCGGCCGCCTCAAAAGCGTTCTGGCAGGATAGGCAACGGGATGTCCATGGCACCGCAGCCAGACGCTTTGGAGCGATTGGCTCTTCGCAGTCGACGCACACACCGTAGGTGCCCTCGGCAACGCGGTTGAGTGCTCCCCGCAAGTCGCGCACTAACGACGTATTGCGGGTTAGACTCCGGCTGGCCATTTCCCGCTCGCCGACCTGCTGCGTGGTGTCGGTCGGGTCAGCGCTCTGGCGGACGGCGATGGAATCCCGCCAACCGGCGGGGTTCGTAATCTCTAAGAGTTTTGATTCTAAGGCTTGTTTTGCGAGTTGTGAATGCACTCTTCCCTCCTCAATGCCGCACTGCATTGCAATTATCCTGCCAAGCATCTTCCCCCAGCAAGTCGAGCGGCAACTCCTTGCGGGGCGCGTTTTCCCGCCCTGTGGCGTCGGTCCTCCGACTCTGCCTGCTGGCAGTTGCCCGCGGCGCGTCATATTGCTCGCAGCTTCACTACTCCAACGACGGCCCTCGCATTGCAGTTGACTGGACTCGATTGCGCAGTAGCCTCCTCGCGGCTTTCAATATTTTGACAATCGCACGTTGATCGAATCCTAGTACCCTGACCGCGATAATCGATGCGAAACCTTGGGGGGGTAGGCCTTCGCGGGACTTTAGCCCGGCCGGTCCGGTGGGGAACTGAAGTCTGCCCCACAGAACTTCTTTACGCGGTCCAGGCACTAGTCGCCCTGTCGGTTCTAACCGCGCTTGGTTTCCGCATTCCCACGCCGGACTTCGCCTTCACTTCAGGGCGGGTTCGTCGCGGTTGGCGAACTGTTCACTTTCGGTGCCCACCTCACGCCTTTCGTCGGCACTTGCGACACACACTCGCGGGCGCGCTGATAGGTAACTGCCTATTGGCGCGGATGTTCCGGCGGATTATGAGGCAGAAACTCGAATGGGTGCATGCGTGCACTTTACTAAGTGGATGAAACAGCAATTTACCGAACTCTCCGGGGCCGCGATCGTTTTGCTGTCCATTTGCGTTGGAACACCCGCGCACGCGCAGGCGACCGGCGAGTCTCCATCCGCATCGTGGGCTAACAGCGCTTACATGCTGGGCGATTGGGGCGGCGAACGGACTGCCCTCGAGCGCTCCGGCATGGTATTTAACTTCATCTCGGTGAATGACTTTCTGGCGGACACCCGTAGCGATGTGGCGAACTGGAGCCGCGTCCGCGGCACGCTCGACATCGATTTCGGCAAGGCCGAACTGGTACAAGGTCTGACCTTTCATATCACCGCACTCTGGCAGGCCGGAGGCAACATGGGAACCGATATCGGCAGCATCGCCAACCCCAGCAGTCTGGTCAGCGCCGATACGACGCGGCTGGATTCCTGGTGGTTCCAGCAGGCGCTCGCCCATAATAAGGTCTTTATTCGCGCCGGCCAGTTTGCGGGTCTCGATTTCTACGGCAACCAACTCTATGGGGGCTCCTTCATCATGGAGCCGCTGGGTTACGCGCTCGGAAATCTGTTCGCCGCGGACTACGAGAGTTTCGACCCCGCCGCTACTCCCGCTGCTGAGGTGCGGTACGTGCCCTCCAAGCACGTCTATGTAAAGTCGGCGATCTTCTCGGGCAATCGAAATCCCTACCGCGACGACATCAGCGGCGTGAATTTCAAGTTCAAGGACAACCCCGTCATCGCGAGCGAAGCCGGTTATTTGGTGGATCCGACATCGTCGTCAAGCGCCAAGACATACCCCGGCAGTTATCGATTCGGCGCTACCACCAATCCTGGGCCCTTCCCCAATATCGTCACTGGGCGCGAGAGCAGTGGGAACTACCTGCTCTATTTCATGGCCAATCAGGCGGTGTATCGGCCGGAAGCCGGTAGCGACCGCGGTCTGGACGTGAATTTCGCGTTCGACTGGACCCCCGACGACATCACCAGAAATTTCTCCCAGATAACGGGAGGTCTTCGTTATCGCGGCTTGATTCCCCACCGCCAGCGCGATGCGGTATCGTTCGGCATCGTTTATAGCCGGATCAGTGGGGTGTTGAACCACGCCCTCTCGCAAGAAGGGCTGATGCCATTCGGGTCGGAAAAGGCCGTGGAAGTGAACTACGCGTTTCAGGCCACCCGGTGGTTTACGTTCCAGCCCGTCTTTCAATACTACTTTGACACCGGTGGAAACACGTTCTCGCGCAATAGTACGGTCGCTGGATTCCGAACCACGTTCGTTCTGTAAAGAGGCCCCCATGAAAAACCGTAAACAAGTCATCGATCATATTGCCAATCAGAAGTTCGACGTCTGCGTAATCGGCGGAGGCGCTAGCGGGTCGGCGTGCGCGCTCGAAAGCCAGCTTCGCGGGCTAAACACCGTGATGCTGGAGGCCGGCGACTTCGCCTCCGGCAGTTCCACAGCTTCCACGAAACTGGCCCACGGCGGTGTCCGCTATCTGCAGGAGGCGGTCGACGATCTGGACATCCACCAATACCAGCTGGTGGAATCCGCGTTGCGCGAGCGCGCCCAGATGCTCCACAATGCCCCCCATCTGACGCGCATGGTGGAGTTCGTGGTTCCGTGCTTCAGCCACTTCGACAAGTTCTATTACGGCCTCGGAATGAAAATGTACGACTGGATTTCCGGCAAAGCGGGCTTGTTTCCCAGCCGGTTATTGACCCGCGAGGAGGCCCTCTACCGCATGCCCCCGATGCAGTCCAATAACCTCGCGGGCGCTGTTTCCTACGCCGATGGGCAGTTCGACGACGGTCGCTACTGCCTCGCGCTGGTCGACACGTTTGACGGCGCGGGCGGCGCTGCGCTGAACTATGCGCGGGTCACCGTGCTTGAAAAGACTCCTGAAGGGAAAATTGTCGCCGCCGTCGTCACCGACCAGGTTTCGAATCGGACGTTTCGAATCGTGGCGCGCGCCTTCGTGAACGCCACCGGACCGTTTTCCGACGAAATGCGCAATCTTGCCTCCGCCGGCGCCGGTTCCCGCATGCGCCCCAGCAAAGGGGTGCATATCATGTTCCCGCTGGGCGACTTTTCAGAGAACGATGCGCTGCTGGTCCCCAGAACGGAGGACGGCCGCGTCATCTTCGCCGTACCGTGGAATGGCCGCCTGCTGGTGGGGACCACCGATACCGGCTACACGCCTGGCGAAGAGATGGTAGTAAAGCGAGAGGAAATCGATTACCTGCTGCGACAGCTCAATCCTTACCTGAGTTCGCCGTTGCGTCCGGACGAGGTAGTCAGTGGGTTCGCGGGAGTGCGACCGCTGGTGGCTGCGCAGGGCGTCACCGAAACCAAGAAGCTCATCCGTGACGATGAAGTGGAGTACGACGCGAAAAGTGGTCTGGTCAGCATCCTCGGCGGTAAGTGGACCACCCACCGCCTGATGGGCCAGGAAACCATCGACAAGGTTCAGGAATCGATCGGGGATGAGATTACACCATCGCCCACCACCGACCACCCTCTGAGCGGGGCCGTGGATTACCAGCGGGGCTATTGGCAGACGCTCACGACGCAGTTTAAGGTGCCCGCTGCGACGGCGAAGCACCTGGCCCACAAGTACGGAACGCTGGCGCCTGATGTTCTCCGCCTGGCGGATTCCGATCCGTCGCTCACGCTTCCGCTGCTGGAAGGTGAGGCGCCCATTCGCGCCCAGGTGGTTTATGCGGTGCGGAAAGAGATGGCGCTGACTGTGGAAGATGTTCTCGCACGTCGCATCGGCCTCCAGTTGTACGGGTGGCGTCTCGCCGCTCAAGCGGCGCCTGCGGTAGCAGAATTGCTTCGTCAGGAGCTCGGCTGGACTGAAGAGGGAGAGTTAGCGGCGGTGGAGCAGTACGTAGCCAAAGTGAACCACATACTGACTACCGCCGGTTTGGAGCCTGTGGCCGTTGCCACCGGGCTGGTTGCAGGAAGGAGATAAAACGTGGCGACTTATATCGGAGCTATCGATCAAGGAACCACCAGCACACGATTTATCGTATTTGACCGCGCGGGGCGAATCGTCTCCGTCGCCCAGAAGGAGCACGAGCAGATCTTCCCGCAACCGGGATGGGTGGAGCACGATCCCGCTGAGATTTGGCGGCGCACCGAAGAGGTCATCGAAGCAGCCATGAAGCAGAAGGTGCTTCGACCCTCCGATCTGGCGGCTATCGGGATTACCAACCAGCGCGAGACCACAGTAATCTGGGATCGCAAGACCGGGCATCCGGTATACAACGCACTGGTCTGGCAGGACACGCGGGTCGACTCCTACGTGACCGAGTTGGCCCGCCACGGCGGGTCCGACCGGCTTCGCGCCAAGACGGGTCTTCCCCTGGCCACCTACTTCAGCGGACTCAAGATCCGTTGGGTTCTCGACAACGTTCCGGGCGTTCGTGAGCGCGCGAAGGCTGGAGACATCCTGTTTGGAAACATCGATTCGTACCTCGTATGGAATCTCACCGGCGGACCTCGCGGCGGTATTCATATTACGGACTGCACCAACGCCAGCCGCACGCAATTGATGAACCTCGAAACCTTGCAGTGGGACGATGAACTCCTCGATGTGATCGGCGTTCCGCGCCAGATGCTGCCGGAAATCAAGGCCAGCAGCGAGGTCTACGGCAACGCCACCCTGGAGTCGTTAAGAGGCGTGCCCATCGCCGGCATCCTGGGCGATCAGCAGGCCGCGCTGGTGGGACAGACCTGTTTCCAGCAAGGCGAAGCTAAGAACACTTACGGCACCGGATGTTTTCTGCTGATGAATACCGGCGAGAAGCCTGTGCACTCCCAATTCGGGCTTCTCACTACCGTGGCATATAGATTGGGAGAACAACCCGCGGCCTATGCCCTCGAAGGCAGCATCGCCATCACCGGCGCCCTGGTGCAATGGGTTCGCGACAACTTCGGGTTGATCGACAAGAGCTCCGACATCGAGAGCCTGGCGCGCACCGTCAAGGACAACGGTGGGGTTTATTTCGTGCCGGCATTCTCCGGCTTGTACGCTCCTTATTGGAAATCGAGCGCCCGCGGAGTCATCACGGGACTCACGCGGTACACGAATAAGGGCCACCTGGCGCGAGCGGTGCTGGAAGCAACGGCGTTTCAAACCCGCGAAGTGGTGGAAGCGATGGAAAAGGATTCGGGCATTGCGCTGGACACCCTGCGCACCGATGGCGGCATGGTGGAGGACGAACTTCTGATGCAATTTCAATCCGACCTGCTGAATCGTCCGGTAGTGCGGCCGGTGGTGAGAGAGACCACCGCGCTGGGCGCTGCCTACGCGGCTGGACTCGCCGTCGGTTACTACAAGAATCTCGACGATCTGCGCTCGCAGTGGGCGGTGGATCGCACGTGGCAGCCGCACATGGAGGAGAAACAGCGGGAAGCCTTGTACAGCTTGTGGAAGAAAGCCGTGACGCGTTCCTTCGATTGGGTGGACGCGGCGGCGTAGCGGACGGTTCATTGACCAAAGGAAAACAACAATGGGTGCGAGATGCTTTGGGGAGTTCGTGGGGACGGCGGTCCTCATCCTGTTAGGCGACGGCGTGGTTGCCAACGTCCTGCTCAAACGTTCCAAGGCCGAGGGCGCCGGCTGGCTGGCGATCGCGGCCGGCTGGGCCTTCGCGGTGGTGTTCGGAGTTTACGCGTCGGTGGCATGCGGCAGTCCGGATGCCTTCCTCAATCCGGCCGTAACTCTCGGAATTGCGATTGAGACCGGCGATTTTTCGAAATTCCTCCCCTTTCTGGTAGCGCAGATGCTCGGCGCCATGATGGGTGCGACGCTGGTATGGCTGCACTTCTGGCCGCATTGGCGCGAGACCGAAGATCCAAATGTCAAACTCGCATGCTTCTCCACCATGCCGGCAATTCGCAATTTCGGTGCGAACCTGCTCAGCGAGATCATCGGCACCTTCGTACTCGTGCTAGGCGTCGCCGCTATCTTTTCTAAGAAAGTGGCCATTGCCGGACCGGCGCCGGCGCTGGGGCCGTACCTGGTTGGCGTGCTGATCTGGGCGATCGGCCTGTCGCTTGGAGGCACCACCGGTTACGCCATTAACCCGGCGCGCGACCTGGGGCCGCGAATCATGCATGCGATTCTCCCACTCGGCAAGAAGGTAAATTCCGGTTGGAACTATGCAGCCGTGCCGGTTGTGGGGCCGCTGATTGGCGCCGGCCTCGCGGCGTGGTTCGTCCGCCTCGCTCATCTTTAAGGAGAAAGAATCGCTTATGGTCAAACTTCGCGAAGCACTTCAAGATGCGAGTACCCGGCATGTGGCGCTGGGTCATTTTAATGTTTCCGATCTCTCCGGCTTCCACGCGGTAGTGCGAGCGGGCCGGAAGTTGAATCTGCCGCTGATGATCGGCGTCTCGGAGGGGGAGCGCGAATTCATCGGGGTAAAGGAGATCGCGCTGCTCGTCAGAATAGCGCGCGACGAGTATGGCGTGTCGCTATACCTGAATGCCGACCATACTCACTCTCTGGAAAAGGCCAAGGCGGCGGCCGAGGCCGGTTTCGACGAGGTCATCTTCGACATGTCGCGCAAACCGTTTGAGCAGAATATCCAGGAGACGAAACAGGCTGTCGAGATCCTGAAGGCGATCCGGCCAGACCTGATTGTCGAAGGCGAAGTCGGCTACATCGGATCGTCTTCCGAAATCGTTGAAAGCGTGCCGGCGGAGTCTCTCCAGCTGACCACTCCCGAGGAGGCCGCTCAATTCGTCGCCGAGACCAAAGTCGATGTGTTGGCGCCCGCGATTGGGAATATGCACGGTCTGCTGCCCTCCATGGTGCGCGGCGAGACCCACAAGCGCCTCGACATCGAACGAATCCGGCAGATCAAGCAGGCCACCGGCGCGTTCCTCACACAGCACGGCGGTTCGGGGACCGCGGACGCCGATTTCGTGGCTGGAATTAAAGCCGGTCTCACTATCGTCCATATCAATACCGAACTGCGCGTGGCGTGGCGCCGCGGGCTTGAGGACAGCCTGAAGACCTTTGCCCATGATGTTACGCCATATAAAATCCTTCCCGGCGCTGAGAATGCAATGGAAAATGTAGTTGCCCAGCGCCTGGCGTTATTCAATTCGAACGGGCGGTCTTGAAATGCGAAGGTGGGGTACAAGTTGCCAACCCGGTTAAATCGCCTGAATAGTTTGAGCGTGGTGTTACTCCTGGCCGCGCCGCTCTGTGCGCAGGAGGCTAAACCTCGGCTCTACCGTGTCGACAACAACGTCTATCGGGGGCAGCAACCAACCAGGCAGGACATTGCCAACCTCGCCAGTCACGGAATCCGGACGGTGCTCGATCTGAGAGGAGCATTGGATCACAAGGGGTGGGAACAAGAAGCGGTGGAAGCGGCAGGGATGCGGTATATCCGGATTGGCATGTCCGGGTTCTTCGCGCCCTCGGACCGTACGATGGATAAGATTCTGGCAACCCTCGACGATCCAGCGCTTGGACCGATCTTTGTGCACTGCCGCCGCGGCGCCGACCGGTCGGGCATGGTGATCGCCTGCTATCGGATTACTCACGATCACTGGACAAACGCTCAGGCGATGGCGGAGGCGCGCCAGCAGGGCTTCAGCGGATTTGAAATCCTAATGGAGCGGTATATCCAGCATTTCAAGGCCGGCACCGATTCCGTCGGCCGCTAGTTCATCTGAGCTTTTTGGCCGTCACGAATCGCCCGTCCCATGCGCTTGCGGGCTTGGAAGTGGGTTGATCCTAGCGCAGGAGGGATCGCCTGTCATCAGGCGAGCTCGATAATAGCAAGCTTCGCCGACCCAAAATTCCGGTACAAAGCCCCTGAGAATCGACGTCAAAGCGAGTGGGCAGGCCTTCAGCCTGCGCGGGGCTTTAATCCCGCCCCACAGGTCAGCAGCAGGTGTTCGTTCGACAAGTGGCGCAACCCGCATAACGCAGCATCCTTCCTTACGCGCCGCGGCAGTTCCTACCATGCGGTAACCGACGGATTCTGCGTCTTCATTCGCGATTCGCCCCGCGCCAAGTCTCGCCGGCCGGACACAATCCACCCTCAGTAAAGAACGGAGTTTGGCGCAGCCGCACGCAAGTCGACGCGCCGCTATTCATTTCTGACAGGTGTCGGCAGGACGACATCACCCCGTGAGGTGCTTGTCACAAAAGCACCCGCGGGAACTGTGCTCGGGCACGCTTACCCAGTCTGAACAAAGACCTTGCGCTGCTGTTCGACCGCTCTTACCGAGAGGCGCTCAAATTGCTTTTCTAACGGCGTCCGGGTATACCACCCGCGAGCCAATGGAGGCGAATAGCGATGGGACGTTTTTTATGCTTTGCAATCGGAGTGATGTGGATTCAGATCCCTGTGTCGGCCCAGCCGGCGGGGGTAGATACGCCGGCGGTGGAAGCCGGCAATACGGCCGATAACTCTACTAACTCAACAGCAGGTGCAACCACACCAGTGCGTCCGGAGTTCGTTCCGATGACCGCAAGCGAGCGTGCGCGGAAGTATATTCTGGGTGCATTCGGACCGGGAGCAATTCTCCGTGCCGCCGCTTCCGCCGGCATTTCGCAGGGGACCGTGACGCCGAAGGAGTGGGGAGTTGGCCCTCAAGCCTATGGCGACCGCTTCGGGAACGCATTCGCGAAGCACGTCGTTCGCGAGGCGCTGGAGTATGGAATGTCCGCGGCGCTGCACGAGGACAACCGGTATTTTCGCTCCACTGAGTCCGGCTTCTTCAAACGGTCGAAGCATGCCCTTGCGTCTGTATTCGTAGCGCGGAACGACGCAGGGGGGGAGCATTTCGCCTTTTCCAGGTTCGGGTCGGTTCTCGGCTCGTCGTTTATATCCAGGCTTTGGCAGCCACGCAGCGAAGACAGCTCGGGAGACGCAGGTGTTAGCTTCGGTCTCACCATGGTGTCGGACATCGGCTTCAACTTCTTTCACGAATTCTGCCCGCGAGGGCTTACCAAGCACTTCAGGATTCACTAACCATGCGCACGCTCATTTCTCTCATATTTGTATCGGTCCTACCTTGTGCGGCAGCCGATAACAAAGCGGTGCTTTGGCAACAGCCCGGCGCCATCACCACTGCGGATTGGGTCTGGGGCCCGGGAGGGGAAGCCCGGGCGCCGCAAGCGCCATTCGAGTTCATCGAAGAAGACTTCAACGGGACCAACCCCAAAGTTAAGGTTCGGGACGCCAGGGGAGAGCAGTGGACCGTCAAATTCGGCGGTGAAGACCACAGCGACGTGTTTGCGGCCCGACTCCTCTTCGCGACGGGATACGCGGCCCAGCCGGCATACTTCGTCCGCAGTGGGGTCATTGCAGGAGTACATGGTTTGAAGCGAGCCAGGCCGTTTATCGGTAAGCAGGGCCAGTTTAACTATGCGCGTTTCAAGCTGCACGAGTCGAAGAAAGTCACGCGCGTCGAAGGTGCGGATTGGTCGTGGACCGATAATCCGTTTGTGGGCACCCGCGAATTGAATGGTCTCAAGATCCTGATGATGATGCTGTCAAATTGGGACGCGAAGGACTCGCGCGACGGCAAGGGCAGCAACACTGCCGTATATTCCAAAGCGAGCTCCGGCGGCGATCTGCTCCTCTATTCCTTCGATGACTGGGGAGCGACTCTCGGGAAATGGGGAGGCTTCTTCTCAAGAGACAAGTGGGACGCGGAGGGTTTCAGGCAACAGACACGCAGCTTTGCTTCCATTGACGGGCAAAGCATCCGTTGGGGATACCGGGGAAAGCACGAGAGGGACATTACTTCGGGGATCGGGATCGCAGACGTGCAGTGGCTCCTCACGTATCTTTCCAGCGTGAGCGATGAGGATATACGCGTGGGGCTACAGGCAAGCGGAGCAACCCCACCCGAAATCGACGCCTATGCCGAGTCCATCCGCGGGAGGATCTCCCAATTACAGCGTCTGTGTGAGAGCAGCGCGGCCACTCGTTAAGGGAGAACGCTTCGGTATGCTCGGCTTGATCCGCAATCTGGTACGCCCCTACAGAGGGAGCCTGGCGGTGGTGCTCGCCGCCATGTTGCTGGAAACTTTCGCCAGTTTGGCGGCGCCCTGGCCCTTGAAGGTGGTGCTGGACAACGTGGTGGCGGGGAAACACCTCCCGTACTGGCTGAACGGCTTTATTGGCGGCGCGGGCAAGACGCAAATCGCCTTGTTGGCCGGGATCGGATTCATTGTGATCGCGGCGATCGGGGCTTTGGCCTCCTACATCGATAGTTACGTCAGCGAAACGGTGGCGCAGAGTGTGGCGCATGATCTGCGTATGCGGACCTACCACCACTTACAGCGGCTCTCGCTCTCCTACTACGACAAGCACCGCGTAGGCGCGTCCCTGAGTACTCTTACTTCCGATATCGATACGATTCAGAATTTCGCCTCGTCCGGCACGCTTGGAATCCTCGTCGACATACTCGCAGTCTTCGGAATGTTCGTGCTCATGTTCTGGCTGAATTGGGCTTTCGCATTACTGGCGGCGGCGGTGGCCCCCTTCTTGCTTTGGTTCGTTTCCCGGCACAAAAGAGCCCTCAAGAATTCGACGAAGGAGATGCGAAGCAACGAGTCTGAAATGGTCGCGGTAGAGATGTTCGGCCTGGAATCGCAGCGTGTCGTGGAGGCATTCGGCGCGCAGGAATTGGAGGAGTCGCGGCTGAATCAGGTGAGCCGTGCGACCGTTCAGTCGGCGCTCCGCACACGGAAAATTAAGGCGTTCCTTTCGCCGGCCGTTGCCGTAACTGTTGCGGCCTCCACTGCCTTCGTGCTGTGGCGTGGGGCAGGATTAGTGGTGGCCGGCGCTATGACGGCCGGGGAGCTCACGGTGTTCCTTTCCTACATGTCGCGGTTCTTCAAACCCGTGCAAGACCTCGCCAAAATGACCAACGCGGTAACTCAAGTTGCGGTGGCGGCCGAGCGCGTGCAGGCAATACTGGAGACGGATGAGGTGATCCCGGAACGTCCGAATCCACGCCCTGCGACATTCCCGCGCGGCGAGATCGCGTTCGAGCATGTCGCGTTCGAATATGTTGCCGGCTCCCCCGTGCTGACGGACGTGAGCTTTCGAGTTTCTCCTGGACAATTCGTGGGGGTGGTCGGCCCAACGGGGAGTGGAAAGTCGACTATCGCCAGCCTGGTACCGCGCTTTTATGACCCCACCGGCGGGACGATCACCATGGACGGGGTCGACATCCGCGAGGTCCAGTTACAGGGCCTGCGGCAACACTTCGGATTTGTCCTGCAGGATACCGTACTGTTCGGGGGAAGCATTGCCGAAAACATCGCATATGGGCGGCCTACCGCGAGCCCCCGCGAAATCGTGGAAGCCGCACAACTCGCCAACGCCCACGAGTTCATCAAGCAAATGCCGCTGGGTTATCAGACGATGGTCGGCGAACGGGGAGCGACGCTGTCGGGCGGACAGAGACAACGCATAGGGATTGCCCGCGCTTTCATTCGCAACAGCCCCGTGCTGATCCTCGACGAGCCTACCGCGGCCCTCGACGTCGAGGCAGAGGGACATGTCATGGAGGGACTGATGCGCTTAATGCGCGGCAAAACGGTAATCATGATCGCGCACCGTCTGGCGACTCTTCAGGGCGCCGACAAGATTATTGTCTTGAAGGGCGGCGTGGTTGCCGAGGAAGGCAGCCACCAGGCCCTGTTATCCCTGGGTGGAATCTACGCCGGTCTGCACAAAGCACAGGTCGATGCGGACGCAAGCGGGACCGTTGGCAAGGAGGCGCTATGGCACGCAAGCTCATCGTAATGCCGGACGATACCATCGAGCCGATTCTGACCGCGATCAGCACCGCGGCGAAATCGCTGCGGATCAAGATGTTCAGCGTCTCCGACCGCAGAGTATTGAGCGCGTTGGTAAAAGCGCATCGGCGGAAGGTGAAAATCCGGGTTTTGCTGAACCCGGCCCGCCACAGTGGAGAGGTCCAAAACCGGGGCGCGCAAACCGTGCTCGCAGATGCCGGCATCGACGTACTCGACACGAACCCGGCGTTTACCGTCACGCACGAAAAATCGATGGTGGTAGACGATGCGACCGCGTTCATCGGCTCGTTAAACTGGGATCCCGACAACTTTGAGGAGACGCGGGAGTTCGCCGCCATTTCGGACGACCCGGATGAAGTAGCGGAAGTGACCGAGTGCTTTGAGGCCGACTGGAGCCGTCAGCCATTCCAACCGCGGCCACACTCCAATCTCATCTGGTGCCCTGACAGTGGCCGCGACAGGGTTGCCCGGTTCATCGACGAAGCGAAACATTCCCTGTTCATTCAGAACGAGCGTTACCAGGATGCCATGATCGTCGAGCACCTGGTTCGGGCGAAACTGCGCGGCGTAAAAGTCCACGTCATGACGCGGCCTTCTCACTCGCTCCGAGCCAGGAAACTCGTGGAAGGTGTCGGAGACCTGCGGATCATGAACGACGTGGGGATCGGCATCCACCAAATGAAACACTTGAAGTTACACGCGAAGGTCTTGCTGGCCGACAAGTCGCGGGCGGTGCTCGGCTCCATCAATCTGACGACGAGCAGCTTTGACGAGCGCCGCGAACTCGCAATTCAGTTGGACGACCCTGAGGTAGTCAGCCGCCTTTCGAAGGTAGTCCATGACGACTGGAGGAACTCGCATGCGCTCGATCTCAGCGACCGTGCGGTGCTCTCAGATCTGGAGCGTCATCCCAAGAATGGCGGCTTGGCGAGAATCGCGCCGATCGCTACCAATCACGCCGACTAACTCAAGGGACGGATTCAATGCCATCACAACTTTGGCTCATTCGACATGGTGAGACGGAATGGACGCTTTCCGGCGCTCATACAGGCAGCACTGATATTCCGCTGACCGAGGCGGGACGCCGCCAGGCTCTCAAACTCAAGCAGTCTTTGGCGGGCCGTCGTTTCGCGCTGGTGTTGGCCAGTCCCCTCTCGCGCGCCCGGGAGACTTGTAACCTGGCGGGGCTTGGTGGGGCCGCACAAATCGAGCCGAATCTTGTCGAATGGCGATACGGAGACTACGAAGGGCGCACCACTGCCCAGATTCACGCAGACGCGCCGGGTTGGTCTCTCTGGCGTTCGGGTGTGCCCAACGGGGAGCAGATCGCTGAAGTGGCGTCCCGCGCGAACTGTGTCATTCGGCGGGCGCTTCGAGCCGACGGGGACGTGGCGTTATTCGGTCACGGGCACATCCTCCGGATTCTCGCGGCGTGCTGGCTGGAACTGTCGCCGGAAAGTGGCCGGCTATTCGCGCTCGACCCTGCCGCTATTGGCGTTCTGGGCTACGAACACGACGTTCGCGTGATATCGCGCTGGAATGCGAACGATACCTGCGAATGACGAATGTCGAGGCCGTCTCCAGCGGACGTGCGATAGCCTGAATTACGAGTCGGAATAGACGGCAGTCCGCCAGGAAATTGGGCGGCGGATTGCATGGAAGGAAGTCACTATGGGAACGATAACGAGCCGGCACGACCACCGCGAATTCGCGGGCAGCGAGAATGCTCTGTATGAACGCCACCTGGCCTTTGACAACATCGTGGATTTGGCGTCTACCGACGCGCGGGAGCGCTTCGAGGCTTTCGCCCACGCCGTACGCGACATTCTTTCCGAGCGCTGGCTGAAAACCAAAGATACGTATACGCGCCAGGACCCAAAGCGTGTCTATTACCTGTCGATGGAGTTTCTCATCGGCCGGTCGCTCGCCAATAACGTGTTGAATCTGTTGCTTGATCCCACCGTCAGACAGGCCATCAAGGACGACAATATCGACTGGCTCAGCTTAGTCGATCAGGAACCTGATGCCGGTTTGGGGAACGGCGGACTCGGGCGCTTGGCGGCGTGCTTCCTGGACTCCATGGCAACCATGGAAATCCCGGCTACGGGATATGGACTGAGATACGAATATGGGATGTTCAAGCAAACCATCCGGGATGGCTGGCAGCAGGAACGGCCCGACAACTGGTTGCGCCGTCCCGACCCGTGGGAGGTTGCGCGCCCGCACGAGAAGGTGGAAGTGAGGCTCAACAGCACGATTGAGGTTCGAGCAGGTCAGTTGCACGCTGTAACTGGACGGCCCTCGACCCTGATCGGTATACCGTACGATCGGCCAGTGGTCGGTTATGGCGGAAAGACGATCAATACCCTGCGCTTGTGGGCCGCGGCCGCGCCCGACTATTTCGATTTTCAGGAATTCAGCCATGGCGATTTCGTGGCCGCAGTGGCGGAGAGCCTGGTGGCCGAAAATATTACCCGGGTTCTCTATCCCGATGACTCGACCAATGTCGGGCAGAGACTCCGGTTCGTGCAGGAGTACTTTCTGGTGGCCTGTTCCCTGGCGGATCTGGTGCGCCGCTTCCGCCGCGGCAATGCGGACTGGAGCCTGCTACCCGAAAAAGCCGCGATTCAGTTGAACGATACTCACCCGTCCCTGTCCGTCCCCGAATTGATGCGCATCCTGCTCGATGACGCCAAGCTCGGTTGGGACCACGCCTGGGACTTGACCCAGCGGACTCTCGGATACACCAACCACACGCTGCTCCCCGAAGCGTTGGAGAAGTGGCCGACCGACTGGTTCGAAATTCTGCTCCCGCGTCATCTCGAAATCATCTATGAGATCAACCGCCGTCTGCTGGATTCCGCCAAGGCGCGATTTCCCGGGGACGAAGGGCGCTTACAACGCCTCAGTCTGATCGAAGAGGGCCCCACCAAACACGTCCGCATGGCCAATCTGGCGATAGTAGGTTCGCATAGCACCAATGGCGTGGCGGAGATCCACTCGCAACTGCTGCGCCAGACAACCGTGAAAGACTTGGCCGAGATGTTCCCGGAGCGTTTCAGCAATAAGACCAACGGCGTTACTCCCCGCCGTTGGCTGTTGCTCGCCAACCCATTCCTCGCCGGCGCCATTACCCGCGCTATCGGCGATGATTGGGTGACCGATCTGAGTCATTTGACGAAACTGGCCCCGCTGGCGCGCGACCAGGGCTTTCACGATAGCGTCCGGAGGGCCAAACAACAAGCCAAATCTCAGTTCGCAAAGTGGCTGAAATCCTCGCTTGGGCAGACAGTGGACCCTGAAACCATCTTCGATTGCCAGATCAAGCGCATTCACGAATACAAACGGCAGATGCTCAATGCGCTGCGCATCGTGGTGCTGTATAACCGCCTGCGGGAGAATCCCAACCTCGCGATGGCGCCGCGGACGTTTATCTTCGGGGGCAAGGCAGCGCCGGCCTACCGGCTAGCCAAGCTCATCATCAAGTTCATCGGGAACCTCGCCGACACCATCGATAGCGATCCGGCGATGCGAGGGCGATTGAAGGTGCTGTTCCTGCCCGAATACGACGTTTCTCTCGCGGAGCGTCTCATCCCCGCCTGCGATGTCTCAAACCAGATCTCGACCGCGGGTTATGAAGCCAGCGGCACCAGTAACATGAAATTCATGATGAACGGCGCCTTGACCATCGGTACCCGCGACGGGGCAACGGTCGAGATGGCCCGGGAAGCCGGTGAGGAGAATTTCTTCCTGTTCGGTCTTACGGCAGATCAAGTGGCCGAAAGCCGGGGCTGGTATAACCCACACTGGCACTACGATAACGAGCCCGAGACCCGCGCCGCCTTAGATCTGATCTTCTCCGATCATTTCAGCCGCCATGAGGCCGGAATCTTCAACGGGCTGCGGGATGCACTGTTAACGCAGGGCGATTACTACATGCACCTGGCGGACCTGAAGTCCTATCTTGCCGCCGATCAGCGGCTGCTCGAGTCATATGCCAACCCCGAGGAATGGACCCGGAAGGTGGTCTTGAATGTGGCGCATTCGGGTAAGTTCTCGAGCGACCGTACCATCGCCGAATATGCCGCCGGCATCTGGGGAGTTGAACCATGTCTAGTGGAGTAGAAACTCGGTCCGTTCCACAGGTTTCGCCGTTGGCCGGCCACCCGGCCCCGAAGGAGATGTTGATCGACGTCTCCCAGCTCGAACGGGACTTCTTCGAAAAACGCCCCGATTTGAGTATCCCCGAGCAGTTAGTCAGCTTTGGCACCAGCGGTCATCGCGGCTCCTCGCTCAATGGCGTGTTTACCGAAGCCCACATTCTTGCGATTACGCAGGCGATCTGCGACTACCGCCGGGCCCACGGTCCGGATGGCCCGCTCTACTTGGGCAAGGATACCCACGCCCTCTCCGATCCCGCGCAACGCACGGCGCTCGAGGTGTTGGCGGCGAACGGCGTCGACACAATTATTCAGCCGAACAACGGCATCACGCCGGTGCCGGTGATCTCACGAGCGATCCTCGCCTACAATCGCGGGCGCGAGGCGCATCTGGCGGACGGAATCGCCGTCACGCCGTCGCATAACCCTCCCAAGGACGGGGGGTTTAAGTACAACCCGCCACACGGTGGACCCGCCGGCACAGAGGTCACCGAGTGGGTGGAAAGCCGCGCCAACGAATTGCTCCGCGCAGCTAATGCCGGTGTGAAGCGCGTGCCATTCGCCTCGGCCATCCGGTCGGCGACGACACACCAGGAGGACTTCGTCCTGCCATATGTCCGCGACTTGCGGAACGTCATTGATATGGACGCCATTCGCTCTGCCGGTCTCAAACTAGCGGTGGATCCGCTGGGAGGCGCGGGCGAACCGTATTGGGCCCCGATCAATACCGAGTACCAGCTGGACATAACGGTGGTGAATAAAACGATCGACCCGACTTTCTCCTTCATGACCGTCGACCATGACGGCGTGATCCGCATGGACTGTTCCAGCCCGTACGCGATGGCGCGGCTCGTCGGCCTGAAAGACAGATATCGCGTCGCCTTCGGCAACGACCCGGACGCGGACCGGCACGGCATCGTCACACCGTCAGCCGGTTTGATGAATCCCAATCACTACCTTGCCGTGGCCATCCGCTATCTGTTGACGCATCGATCCCGATGGCCGGAGCGCGCCGCCATTGGTAAGACTGTGGTGAGCAGCAGCATGATCGACCGAGTCGTGCAAAGCCTCGGCCGGCGGTTATACGAGGTCCCGGTGGGCTTCAAGTGGTTCGTTGCCGGTCTGTTCGACGGCGGGTGCTGTTTCGGCGGCGAGGAGAGCGCCGGAGCGAGTTTCCTGCGGCACGATGGCGCCGTGTGGAGCACCGATAAAGACGGCCTGATCATGGCCCTGCTCGCGGCGGAGATCACCGCGCGAACCGGCAAAGATCCGGGCGAGCACTACCGCGAGTTGACCGCCCAGTTCGGCACACCTTGGTACACCCGCCTGGATGCGCCCGCTACTCCGGAACAGAAAACCAGGTTGCGAACGTTGACTCCCGAGGCCGTCTCCGCGCGGACTCTGGCGGGGGAGCCGATCATTGATAAACTCACGCGCGCTCCCGGCGACGATGCCCCGATCGGTGGTTTGAAAGTGGTGACCGCCAACGGCTGGTTTGCGGCGCGGCCCTCGGGCACGGAAAACATCTATAAGATTTACGCCGAAAGCTTCAAGGGCGAGGCGCATCTTGGCGCGATCCTGAACGAAGCGGAAGGAATCGTGAATCGTGCCCTGAATGCGTCGAAAGGCCAAATGTGACCCGCGCGAGTAGTAACAGTCTCGCGCCGTTTCCTTCCGGCTACCGCGCTTCCGGCTTGCTGCTGCACGTTACTTCTCTTCCCTCGCGATATGGAATCGGCGACCTCGGGCCGGCTGCGGTGGCGTGGGTGGACCGCCTCCAACAGGCCCGCCAACGCTGGTGGCAGGCGCTGCCGCTGGGTCCCACCGGCTATGGCAATTCACCCTATCAGCCCCTCTGCTCATTCGCCGGGAACGCGCTCGTGATCAGTCCCGACTGGCTGATCGAAGACGGACTCCTACAGGCGAGCGACTGCCAGTCGGCTGCCTTTCCGCAAAATCAAATTGACTACGCCCGCGTCATTCCCTTCAAGCACCAGTTGCTCGAAACGGCTTGGGCTCAATTCAACTCAGGCGCCCGCTCCGATCTCCGCCCGGCATATGAGCAGTTCTGTCATGACCACTCGCACTGGCTGGATGACTACGCGCTCTTCAGAGCACTGAAAGCCCGTTTCGATAACTCGTATTACCTCGAATGGCCGGCAGAGTTCGTCGAGCGCCAGCCGGCGGCGCTCGCTACTGCGCGCCGCGAACTGGCCGATCGCATCGGATTCGCGTGTTTCGCGCAGTTCCTGCTCTTCCGTCAAGCCGAACGGCTCAAGGCATACGCCCACAGCAAGGGCCTGAAGTTGATCGGCGACCTGCCACTCTTCGTCTCTCCCGATTCCAGCGACGTCTGGGCCAACCCGGAGCTGTTTCTCCTCGATGAACGCCGCCGGCCATCTTTCGTCGCCGGTGTGCCGCCTGACTATTTCAGTGCCACGGGGCAGCTCTGGGGCAATCCTGTATACAACTGGGAACTTCTTCGCCAGGCCGGCTACGCCTGGTGGATACACCGTTTGCGCGCCCTGCTCTCCCACGTCGACATAATTCGTCTGGATCATTTCCGCGGCTTCACGGCGGCATGGCATGTGCCCGCCGGCGCGCGCACGGCGGAATCGGGGGCCTGGAAACCGGGTCCCGGGCCTGAGTTCTTCAGCGCTGTCCAGCGGGAGTTGGGTTCGCTGCCGTTCATCGCCGAAGATTTGGGAATGGTGACGCCCGATGTATATGCACTCCGCGACCGGTTCCACCTGCCGGGCATGCGAATTCTGCAGTTCGCCTTCGACGGCCACCCCGACAATCCGCATCTGCCTCGCAACTATGTCCCCAACACCGTGGCCTACACCGGTACCCACGACAATCCAACCACCCGAGGCTGGTTCGAGGATCTGGCGGACGACCTGCGGCGCAATGTCTGGAACTACTTGAACCGGCCGGCGGGCAACAGCAGTGTGGCGGCGCCCGCGCTCATCGACTCCGCCTGGTCATCGGTGGCCGCACTGGCGATCGCTCCGCTGCAGGATGTGCTAAATCTCGGAAACGAAGCGCGTATGAACATTCCGGGCCGTGGCGATGGCAATTGGCGCTGGCGCTGCACAGAAGAAATGATCAATAGTCCCATGTTCGAATGGCTCCGCACCTTGACCGATTCATCGCGTCGTTCTCAGGGAAAGGAGACTACTACGGACGGCGAGGTCGCGCAGGTAGCACTGGGATGAAGGCTACCCGGCCGTAACTCACAGTTGGGAATACAACCCCACCACGGAGTGCGGTGCGGCGCGATAGGAGCCGCTCGCGACCAGCGGCGCTTCGCCCCATTCAGCGACGTCGTGGGGCGAATCGAGGCTCGTGTCAATCCAACGATGCCACTGGCCTCCATCGCTGGATGGCAGTTCGAATTCCAGTGGCTCCCAGTAGGCATTGAGAATCAGGTACAACAGTAGTCCCCGTTCCCGGAGCGCTACGAGCAGCGCCAGACTGTGGGAGTTGGCGCTCCAATCGGGCTCCCCGATCTTTACGCCGTGCCAGGTTCGATCGCCCGTCCGCAGCAGTTCGTGCAGACTAACGTCCCGAAGCTCCGACCAAAAACCGGGCGTCAAGCGGTGCGCGCAAAGCAGTTTTACAAAGCGTTGAACGTCGCTATGTCTGGCCATCAGGGTCCAATCCAGCCAGGTCGTCTCATTGTCAAGACAGTAGGCGTTGTTGTTACCGTACTGAGTTCGCCGAACCTCGTCTCCCATCAGGATCATTGGCAGGCCCAGCGAAAGCATCGTCACCGCAAGGAAATTCTTCA
>Ga0335078_10003455_pt1 | contig 23528 bp, 22 predicted proteins | sample Lox_Sample_32_FD_206711 | JGI IMG/M metagenome (GOLD analysis project Ga0335078, IMG submission 206711) | Soil microbial communities from Loxahatchee National Wildlife Refuge, Florida, United States - Lox_Sample_3.2 | ecosystem: Environmental > Terrestrial > Soil > Wetlands | place: USA... | reverse complement strand
TCATCAGTCGTGAAGCAGCCATTTTGCAATAGGCGGTGTCGAGTTCCACTCCAATGCTGTTCCGTCCATGCTTTAGTGCAGCAACCATCGTTGTAGCGGTGCCACAGAACGGATCAACGACTGTGTCGCTGACAAACGAAAACATCTGAACCAGTCGCGAAGCCAGTTCGAGCGGGAACGGCGCGGGATGTTCCTTCGTGGACGCGCCGGTCAGATTCCAAAACTGTTGAAACCATTTATCGAATTTGTCCTTGGGAATCATGCTTAACCGGCGCTGTTCCTCGGTGGGCTTGCGATAGCCGCCGGGTTTTCGCTGCATGAGGATGAACTCGATGTCGTTTTTGATGATGGCGTTAGGTTCGTAGGGCTTGCCCAGGAACTTTGAACCGTTGCTCACTTCATAACTGGCATTCGAGATTTTGTGCCAAATGATCGGGTTCAGATTGTCGAAACCGATTTTGCGGCAGGCCACGCAGATCTCCGAGTGCAAGGGGACAACCGTATGCCGCCCATTGTTCTCCCGGCGGGAGAGGCAGACGTCGCCTACTACGCACACCAGCCGGCCGCCCGGCACCAGAACGCGGAAGGTTTCGCGCCACACGCGATTCAATTCCGAGAGAAACGTCTCCAAATCTTCGACGTGGCCAAGCTGGCCTTCTGAGTTGTTGTATCGCTTCAGGGTCCAATACGGCGGAGAAGTGACCACGAGATGAACTGATGCGTCGGGGATGAATGAGAGGTCGCGGGCGTCACCCTGCACCAAACGATGTACCGTTGGAACATCATCCAGCGTTTGAGGACCGGTGGTCACGTATTTCATAGCTCTTTGATTCGACCTGAGAATGCCGCCACATGCCCGACCAAAGAATTGGCGAACATCTGAAAGGCAAGGTCGGAGGCGGGTTCGGTATATTCACCGTTCATTCCCTTTTCAGCGTTCGACATCATAAATGACGCGGCATCGTAATGACGTTCCAAAACCAGCCGGCGACAAAATAATTCGTAACGCTTCGCGTATGATGAGTTTCGAAACTCGGGGAACACTTTGAAATGTGGTTCCTTGACGCCGACGGGGCGATTTGAAGGGGCACAATCCTCAAGCAGGAACATATAGCCGATCCAGGGCCGAATCTTCGATCCGAAGGCTGTTTCGCGGAAGGCTGTCCACAGATCCAAAGCACTGCCCATGGCTTCCTCGGTACGATTGTTGAAATTGTTGCCAAACGACGGACCGACCTGAGATTTGGCCTCCAGCGCCGCCACTAACTGGCCTTTTACGACCACGATAAAGTCCCATTTCTTGTTCGGTCGGAAGTAACCCGGCAACTCGAGCGATTCCTGATGATAGATATGCGCCCGGTCAATCCCAGCTTCGATTACAAGTTGCGTCAGGAGTTTAATGAAGCCGTCCATCTGCGCGCCGCCTGTTGCGGCTGAACGTAAACCTTGATCCGACCCACCAGCTGCGCGTTGTTTCTGCAACTGCTTGGAACGTGTTTGCCAATAAAATTTAACCGCATCTGGAAGATGCTTCCTCAGGTCGGCGAGGGTTGAAGGGTTTTCAGCCATTGCGAAAGGAAGCGTAGTGGCTTTTCAGGTGGAATCAATCATTCAAAGATTGGGAAAGGCAGCGTAAATCATATGTCATACGCCACGCGGCAAAACGGCAGAAGCGTTTTAACCGGGTCGAATATCAAACCAGTTGCAACGGCTCGAATTGGCGACCGAGAATCGGCATGCTTTTGGTCTTGAGCCAGCTTTCCAGCACGCCGGCGTAGATGCTCCGGAAATCCACCGTGTACTTGATGTCGCCCTCGAACAAATCCTGTGGCGCCAGGCTGGGATAACGTCCGAGCAGACCAGCCTTCACCCGGTCGCCGATGATGAACAGCGGCGCGGCTGCCCCGTGGTCGGTGCCGCCGCTGGCGTTTTCAGCGACGCGCCTGCCAAACTCGCTGAAGGTCATCACCAACACGCGTTGCAAATTACCCTGTGCCTTCAAGTCGCCGACAAACGCGTTGACCGCGTCACCCAGTTCCTTGAGCAGCCGGTCCTGTGTGCCGGCCTGGTTGATGTGTGTGTCATAACCGCCCTGTGAGACGTAATAAACCCGCGTAGGCAGGCCGCCGGCAATGAGTTGGGCCACCAGTTTGAGGTGGTTGCCGAGCTGCGTCGCCGGATAGGTGCCCTGGCTCTTTACCCGCGCCACGATAGCGCGGATCTGGTCGGAACTGACCTGCGCATCGAGCGCGGTGCGCTCGATGAAATGCAACGCGGAACCGCCGGGTTGCGCCATGCCGCTGGCCAGCGCGCCGATACTCCCGCCCGAATTGACATCGGGTGCGCCATCGGGCAATTCATTCATTTTCTCGTAGGATTCCTCCAGCAAATCCACCTGGCCGGGCCGGAAACGTCCGGGCGACAGAAACCGGTAACTCTGCGGATTGGCAAGGCTGATGCCGGTGGGTGTTTTGGCATAAAATGCCTGCGGCGTCTGGCCGCCGATGTCCACGCCCACCGTCGGATCGCAACCCGCGCAAGCGTTGTCAAAATAGCGGCCGAGCCAGCCGTATTTTTCCACCTGGCCCGCGTCGCTCGCGGTTTGCCAGATTTCGGTCGAGCGAAAGTGCGAACGGTTCGGATTGGGATAACCGACGCCCTGCACAACAGCCAGGTGGCCGGCGTCGAAGAGACTTTTAAATCCGGTCAGCGCATTGTGGAACCCGATTTCACCATTCAAGTCCAGGACCCGTTGCGGTGTGAGGCCGAGTTTCGGGCGCGCGTTGCGATAATAATCACTGGTGTAGGGCACCACCGTATTGATGCCGTCGTTGCCGCCGGCCATTTGCAGCACCACCAGGATGCTCGCGTCCTTGCCGGTGACGATCTGCGTGGCGGAATCGGCGGCTTCGCTGTGTAAAGCGGCGAAAGTGTCGGCCAGGAATGCCGGTACCGTCCAGCTCAGCGCACTGCCCAGCACGGTGGCGCGCAAAAACTGGCGGCGGGTTTGGAGTGTGATTTCGTTCATGGGAAAAACTAGAGTGATGGAGTGGTGGAGATGTGGAGGGATGGGAAAATTGCACTCCGCTGGCAGCAACGCAATACTTCAATACTCCACCCCTCCATTACTCCGTTTTTGTTTGGTTTCATGTCACTTGATATTCCGGTGTTGCCATCACCAGGCGGATGGCCAAGCGGATGTCCGGGTCGTTTATTTTGCCCCGCGCACTCAGAAAGCCGCTCAGCGCCGTGGCCTGATCGTCCTTGAGCGCGGATTGCAGCAAACGGTGTTGCAACGCGGCCACCAGCCGTTCCTTGTCGGTGCGTTCATCCGGCGAAAGTATTTTTTCCACGTCAACACCGCCGACATGGACTCGTTTGGTGTTCTGTCCCGACGGGTTGGCGGTCATCTGGTTCATCTGCTGCATGGCTTCCAAACGTGCCTGGGGAATATCCGCGCCCTGCACCAGGATGGCCGCCGTGTTGTAGCGGTCCAGCAAGGTGGCGGTGGTGATCCAGGAGATGCCGCCATCCCAGCCTTTCACGTTGGGCGGCGCGAACAGATCCTGCCCCATCCGGCGTGTGATGCCTTCGCAAATCTGGGTCGGCGGCAAATCACATTCCAGCACGCGCGCGGTGCCCACCAACCATTGGACCGGGCCTTTGACCTGGTTGCGAACAATGGCAGGATCATAGAACTCTTCGCTGCGGAACATGACCCGCAGGAGCGGCTTGAAATTGTTCCCATTTTCACTGAAAACCGCCGCCAACGCGCCATTCAACCCGGCGGACGGTGGTTGTCCGGCAAAATAATTCCACAGCTTGGCAGTGATAAACTGGGCGGACGCCGGTTGGGCGACAATTTGGGCGATGACGTCGTCGCCGTTGAGATTGCCGGTAAGCTCCAAAAAGGTCTTGGTGCCGTTGTCGTGAAAAAACGGACGGTAAACATAGTCCTGATTCAACCGGTCCAGTGACCAGCCCGTCAGCGCGCGGGCCCCCTCGGTCACGTCTTTTTCGGTGTAATTACCGATGCCGAGTGAAAAAAGTTCCATGACCTCGCGGGCAAAGTTTTCGTTTGCGTGCGGCCGGCGGCTTTCCGCCTGGTCCAGCCAGATGAGCATCGCCGGGTCTTTGCCCACAAACGTGAGCAACTCCTGCCAGTTGCCCGTGGCCAGGCGGCGGAACAGCTCGTTTTGCCGCCACATGTAATAACTGTTGCGCACCTTTTCAAAACTGGTGGCAAAATGTCCGTGCCAGAACAGCACCATCTTTTCCTGAAACGGCCGCGGCCCCTTGGCCATGCGATTCAGCCACCAACCGCGCAGTTCCATCAGGCGCTGATATTGGACTCGCATCTCCTGCTGATAGAGCTTGCGACGTTCGTCCGGCGACGCGTTTTTTGCGGCGTCACGCAATTGCTTCACCCCTTCCGGGTCGGGCTTTGCCCAATCCGGATCAGTCGTCGGGTCGGCATACTGTTCGTAATCGAGCAAAGTGGAAAGCGCGCCATCGGGACCAAGATCCGCCAGCTTTTCAATGACTGCCGGCGGGCCGCCGAAGCCGGCCCGATTCAACAAATGCGCCGCCGTCTGGTAATCCCAGCGGGCCGTTGGTAGCGGTTTAAGCATACGTTCTTAAAGACGTAAGTGAGACTAAAATGTTTCAAAGTAATGCAATATCCGTGCCCAGTCGAAAGGCTGCCAGCACGGTGTAACGCGACCCGGTTGCCAGTAATTCGCTCCGGATGATTTCAATTTCCCGCACGGTCCATTGGCCAAACTTCGAACCTTTCATCGCGCCCGCACTTTCAGTTAATACATTGATACCACGATACTTGGAACTATTGAGTCGTCCTAAAGTGACGTGCCCGGCAAACCGTTCGCCACCTCGCTCTGCCGAACAGGGCTGAACCACATCCTCGATTTTACGCCGGAAATCCGCCAACCGGTTTTCACCGTCGGTGATACCGACCCAAATGACTCGTGGCGAGCGGGTATTGGGAAAAAAGCCGACTCCGTGTGCGCACAGATGCAACGCTGGCACGCCGGCACAAACCGTGCGGACAGATTCCTGCAAGGCCGCCACCTGCTTGGACGAAACGTCGCCGAGGAACCGGAGCGTGAGATGAAATTGTTCCGGTTTCGTCCAGCGGACCACCCCGCGCGGCGTCAGCGCCTGCAATTCGAGCTGAACGCGAAGCATTTTCTCCCGGATTACGTCCGGAAGGGCAATCGCCACAAAAAGCCGGAAGCGTCCAGCGGCATCTTCACCCGTCATCGCCCTTATTCAACACTTGAAAGTTGAAACTTGAAACTTGAAACTTGCGGCATGTCGCTGCCCGCCGATTACCACATGCACACGCCGCTCTGCCGCCACGCGCGCGGTGAGCCGGAGGAGTACGTCCGGCGCGCTCTGGAGCTCGGCTTCAAGGAAATCGGATTTTCCGACCACGCCCCCATGCCGCAGGACGATTTTGACAACTGGCGGATGAACGCCGACAAACTCGATGAATACGTCGCCAAAGTTCGCAAGGTGCAGACGGAGTTTCCGCAACTGACCATCCGCCTGGCGCTCGAAGTGGATTATCTGCCCGGCTACGAGGACTGGATTCGCGACCTCGCCGCGCGATATCCGTGGGACTACTTCATTGGTTCGGTTCATTACGTCTCGGACCATTGGGCCATTGATGATCCGCAAAAGGTGTCCGAGTGGAAAAACCGTGACGCCGCGGAAGTCTGGAGGGTGTATTTCGAACGGCTGACGAAGGCGGCGGAAACGGGTTTCTTTGAAATCATCGGCCACGCGGATTTGCCGAAGAAATTCGGTCATCGTTTGCCACCGGATGGCCCGTCGCTTTACCAAAGGCTCCTGCAGGCCGCCCGGAAGCACAGCTGTGCCGTTGAGCTCAACACCGCCGGCCTGCGGAAGGATTGCCGGGAAATTTATCCGAGCCGCGAAATGCTCCAGCATGCGTTTCAAACCGGTGTGCCAATTACGTTCGGCTCCGACGCCCATGCGCCGGAGGAAGTAGGAATGAATTTTGCCGAAGCCGTTCAACTGGCACGCGACGTCGGATACCGGGAATGCTGCCGGTTTATCCAGCGGAAACGGGAATCCATTCCGTTCTAACACTGGACTTTGGGGCCCAATTTGAAAAACTCTCCACAGTGAAACAATCAATCGTCACTTTGGACATGGAAGGCGTGCTCACGCCGGAAATCTGGATTGCCGTCGCCGAGAAAACCAAAATCCCGGATTTGCGGCGTACCACGCGCGATGAACCGGACTATGACAAGCTCATGCGTGGCCGCCTGACAATCCTGGGCCAGCATGGCTTGAAACTGTCCGATATCCAGAGTGTCATCAGCTCGCTTGAGCCGCTGGACGGTGCGAAAGAGTTTTTGGATGAGCTGCGTTCAGTCGTGCAGGTCATGATTCTGTCTGACACCTTCGAGCAATTCGCTTCTCCCCTGCTCCGCCAGCTTGGCTGGCCCACACTGCTCTGCCACCGGCTCGTCGTCAAAGACGACCGGATTGCGAATTACCAGTTGCGCCTCCGGGAGCAAAAGCGCGAGGCCGTGGCTGCCTTCAAGCGTCTGAATTATCACGTCATTTCTGCCGGCGATTCCTTCAACGACACTGCTATGCTGCTCGAAGCCAACGTCGGCTTTCTCATTCACGCGCCGGAAAAGGTGAAACGGGAATTTCCGCAGTTCAAAGCCGTCGAATCGCTGGCCGAATTGTTGAAATTGATCAAAGCAGAATTAAGATCCTAATCGTCCTCGTCCTCCTTCTCGTCCGCGGTTTTCGATTCCGAGGACGACGACGAGAACGAGGAGGATTGTCAATCCTCCGCTTTAAACGCACGCGAAATCAAATCGCGCACCGCTTTCTTCGGGTCTTTGCCTTCATAGAGCAAGGCATGGACCTCGTCAATAATCGGCGTCGGCACCTTTTTTTCGCGCGCCAGCCGGTGCGCGGAACGAGCCGTGGGATAGCCTTCGGCCAGCTTCGGATGCGATGCCTGAATCGCCGCCATTGTTTCGCCACGTCCCAGCCGGTCGCCCAAATCGCGGTTGCGGCTTTGCTTGGAAAAGCACGTCAACATGAGATCGCCCAGACCGCTCAGGCCGGAGAACGTTTCCGCCTGTGCGCCACACGCCACCCCGAGACGGCGCATTTCGGATAACGCCCTCGTCACCAGGCCGGCCTTGGTGTTGTCACCGTAACCAAGACCGTCGCTGACGCCCGCCGCGATGGCGATGATGTTCTTCAATGCGCCGCCGTATTCCACACCCAGGATGTCGGTGCTCCGGTAGATGCGGAATTCGGGGCGATGGAAAAGTCCCTGCACCGTGCGCGCCGTACCATCGCTTTCGCTGGCGCAAACCACCGTGGTGGGAATACCCAGCGCCACTTCCCGGGCAAAACTCGGACCCGACAGCGCCGCCACACGGTTGGCGGGGGCGTGTTCGCGCAAAATCCGGCTCATCGTCTCGCCCGTTTCAAATTCGATGCCCTTGGTCACGCTTACGAGAATTGCCAGGTGCCCTTTCAATTTTGCAGCCACTTCGCGGAAAAATTGCGATGGAATTGCCATCACCAGGCATTCGGCCCCACCAACCGCTTTTTGAAAGTCGGCCTCGACTTTCCAGTCGGCCGGCAGTTTGACACCGGGCAAATAACGCTCGCTGTGTCCGCGCCGAAGTTCCGCCAGTGTTTCGGCGTTGATATCCCAAAGCACCACCGAGCTGCCGTTTTCGTGAAGCACCTTGGCCAGCGCGGTTCCCCAGGCGCCGGTGCCGAGGACGGCAATTCTCACTTCGCCACCTCCGTCGGCGTTTTTTTGCCAAGACGATTTTCCGTTCCTGCCATAAGCCGTCGAATATTGCCTTTGTGTTTGTAAATGGCCAGCACGCCCAGCACCGTCGTGACAATACCGAGCAATAAATTGTGAGGCGGCAGCATCCAGACTGCAGCCGGCAACGCCACCGCCGCGGAAAGGGAACCGACCGAAACGTATCTTGTCGCCAGCAACGCCAGAATGAATATCAGCAGTGCAATCAGCATTGGCCACGGCGCGAGCGCCAGATAAACCCCGCCGCTCGTGGCGATTCCCTTGCCGCCCTTGAACCTGAGCCAGCAGGTGTAATTGTGTCCGAGCACGGCAAAAACTCCTGCTGCCACATAAAATCGGATCTGGAGTTCAAACGGCTCGTCTTGAAAATAACGGAAGAGCCCTGAAGCATGAGGGGCCAGCCAGTTGAAAATCAATGGGGGAAGGAACGCGCAAGCGGCATAACCTTTCAAAAAGTCCGTCAGCAACACAAATATTCCCGCCGGTTTGCCCAGGACACGCATGGCGTTTGTGGCGCCGATGTTACCGCTGCCGGCGGTGCGGATGTCAATGCCCTTGGCCCGCGCCACCAGAAAACCGGTCGGAATCGACCCCAGCAAATATGCCGTTGCTGCAATCAAAAGATAGACTGCGAAATCTGGCATGGCCGCAGTCTAGCGCGTCAAAGCGGAAAGTTGAAAGTTGAAAGTTTTGGATCGCGGCGGCTTGACGCCGCCTTCTTCAATGCGATATGTCGCGTTAATCCAGGGCGCGGACGTGTCCGAGTGCTCCAAAATCGTCGCGCCCTTGACGCGAGATTTCTGATTTCAGTTCCGGGCTTTCAATGGCAAACTCGCCGCGTGGCAAATTCCAATCCCAAAATCCGGGTGGCCGTCCTGGGCGTCGGTTCGCTGGGACAAAATCATGCCCGCCTTTACGCGGAACTGGCAAAGGTCCCGCAGTGCGGGATTGAGTTCGCCGGCATTTTTGACATCAACGCCGACACGGCCCGCAAAGTCGCCGCCAAATATAATGCGCACGTGTTTAATTCGATCACCGAAGCCGCGGAGAGCGCCGACGCGCTGAACATAGTCACGCCCACCGGCACACACTTCGAACTGGCCAAACAATTGCTCGCGCAAGGCAGACACGTCCTCGTCGAGAAACCAATGACCGATGACACCGCCCAGGCGGCCGAACTCGTCCAGCTTGCGCAACAGAAAAATTGCGTCCTGCAAGTCGGTCACGTGGAGCGGTTCAATCCCGTGTTCAAATATCTGGAGACCGCCGCGCCTGAACCACGGTTCATCGAGTGCCACCGGCTGTCGCCCTACCCTGCCCGTTCAACTGATATCGGGGCTGTGCTCGATTTGATGATTCATGACCTCGACGTCGTGCTGGCCTTCGTCAAATCACCGGTGACGAATGTGGATGCCGTGGGCATTTCCGTCTTGAGCAAGAGCGAGGATATCGCCAACGCCCGGCTGCGTTTTGCCAACGGCTGCGTGGCCAACCTCACCGCCAGCCGCGTCAGCCCGGAACAAATGCGGAAGATTCGAGTGTTCAGCGGCGGGACGACGCCCCCCAGCTACATCTCGCTCGACTACCGTGCGCAGGAGGGATTCATTTACCGCATCGCCCGCGAAGACGAACAGGAAACGCCGCTTTTGAAAAAGGTTCTGGCCGCAAAACTTGGCGTTGGCAAGGACTCCACGATCGTCAGCCAATTCGCCGGAAAAAAGGTTGTTCGCGAGCCGGTGCCGATTGCGAAGGACGAGCCGCTCAAGCTCGAACTGCAAAGCTTTGTCGAATGTGTCCGCGAAAAGCAGACGCCCGTCGTCAGCGGTGAATCCGCCAAACGCGCGCTGGACCTGGCATTTGAAATCACGCACCAGATTCAAAATCAGAAACTCTAACCGCAGAGACGCAGAGGCGCCGAGTCGAAGAAAAGATGAATTTCCCAAAATCATCTGTTCAGCCTTCCGGCTGGGGAAAATCGTTTTTGTGGCTGGTTCTCGCGGTGGCCTGCTTTCACGCGGCCTACACTTCCATCAAATTCCCATTGCTGGGCCTGTTCATCTTCGGTTACGCCTGTTTTCTCGTTCGGCTGACCGACCAGCCAACGGTTCGTCGCGCATTTTATTTTGGCTTGGCAACCGGATTTCTCTGCGCCGCACCGCAGCTACTTTTCTTCTGGAACATCTTTCACATGGCCGCGATTGTTCTTTGGCTTGTATTCGCCTTCTGGATTGGCCTGTTCACTGCAATTTCCTGTGGTTGCATCCGTCGCTGGGGAAAAAACAAAGCGGTCTGGTTGATTCCTTTTATCTGGACCGGCTTGGAATATTTTCGCAGTGAGCTTTACTACTTTAAATTCTCCTGGTTGAACATTGGATACACCTTTCCCAATTTACAAATTTTTCCGGTCGATGTTTTTGGCATGTATTTCGTCGGTTTTATGGTCTTCCTCGTGGCTGTTCTTTTTTGGGGAAGACAACTTAGGCGCTCCGCCGCATTGCTTGCCAGCCTCTTGTTTCTGACGATTCCGCTGGCAATGATTTGCGAGTTTTTAGTCATGGCCAGATTTGAACGTCCGGATCCTCCCCTTCCCATCGTCGGCGTACAAATGGAATTTCCGCCTGAGAATGGGATTCCCAAAATACTCAACCGGGCTTTGGCGGAAAACACCAATACGCCGGTTTTCGTTTTGAGCGAATACACACTTCACGGCTCGGTACCGGATGCACTGAAAAATTGGTGCCGCAATCATTCCCGTTACCTGATCGTCGGCGGTGAAGATCCGGCTGGCGCGGACAATTTTTATGACACCGCCTTCGTGGTCGGCACGAACGGCGACATCATCTTCAAACAGGCCAAGAGCGTACCCATTCAGTTTTTCAAGGACGGTTTGCCGGCGCAGAAAGAGGAAGTCTGGAATTCGCCGTGGGGAAAAATCGGCATCTGCATCTGCTACGATTTGAGTTATACGCGCGTCACCGACCGGTTGGTGGAGGAGGGTGCGCAACTAATCATCGTCCCGACGATGGATGTTGAAGACTGGGGCCGGCATGAACATGAATTGCATTCGCGGGTTGCACCCGTGCGAGCGGCGGAATATGGCGTCCCCATTTTCCGTCTGGCCAGTTCCGGCATCTCACAGGCCGTTACCGGAGGTGGTTATGTCGTGGCCCAGACTTCCGTTCCTGGAGTCGGTGAAATCCTCTCCGCGGACCTTCGGCTGCCTATGCGAGGTTCGCTACCATTAGACCGATTCCTCGCACCGTTCTGCGCAGGTACAACTGGCGCCATCCTGGCGGCTTTGGTAATTCTGTCCTGGAAAGACAAACGGACAAAATCCCGTGCTAATCCATGAATATCTCTGCGCCTCTGCGCCTCTACGGTAAAATGAAACCGTGAAGCCGAAGTCGTTCATGCTGATCGCCGGTGAGGCGAGCGGGGATTTGCTCGCGGCGGAACTCGTATCCGCATTGCGCAAAAAAATGCCGGACGCAAAGTATTTGGGCGCGGGCGGCACGAAGATGGCCGCCGCGGGCGCGGATCTGGCGGTTGACCTGACGCAGTACTCGGTTACCGGCATTTCGGACGTGCTGATAAATTATTTCAAATTTCGCCGGTTGTTCAACCAACTGCTCGCCCTCGCCATCGAGCGCCAGCCGGACGTTATTATCGGCGTCGATTTCGGCGGGTTCAACCTCCGTTTTGGCCATGCGGTTAAACAATATGTCCGCGAAAATCCCTTTTCCAAATGGAACCCGAAAATCGTTCAATTCGTCTCACCGCAGGTCTGGGCGTCGCGCCCGGGCCGCGCGAAAGTGCTGGAGGCGGACTACGACCTGCTCCTGAGCATTTTCCCGTTTGAGAAGGACTGGTACGCCCAGCGTGCGCCGAAATTGCGGGTGGAATTCGTCGGACACCCCATGATTGGGAGATTTACGAATGATGATTTACAATTTACACGCCGGGAACCGGAAATCATGTCCATCACCAATCAGAAACCGCAAATCCTGCTCTTGCCTGGCAGCCGGACGAGCGAATTAAAACGGCATCTGCCGGTGATGCTCGATGCAGTGGAATTGATTCAGAGAAAACTGCCGGCGAGCCGCGCCCGCATGGTCTTGCCGAACCCGGCGTTGAAGGAACTGGCGGACAGATTGTCCGCCCCCCCGCCGAACGTGGAGATCCAGGCAGGTGACCTGCCGCAGGCGCTGGCCCAGGCTGATGTCGCCATCGCCTCAACGGGCACGGTCACGATGGAATGTGCGTTCTTCGGCGTGCCCACCGTGACGCTCTACAAAACGTCGTGGAGCACGTACCAAATTGGCCGTTGGATCGTGACGGTGAAATCGTTGACCATGCCGAATCTGCTGGCGGACGGGGAGGTTTATCCGGAATTTATCCAGACCGCCGCCATGCCGGAAAATATCGCCGGGGCCGCGCTGGAACTTCTGCAGAATGAATCGCGCCGGCTGAAAATCAAATCGCAACTGGCGAAAATTATTTCCGCCCTCGGTGGTCCCGGCGCCACCGAACGTGCGGCCATGGCGATTTTGAGTTTATTTCGAGCGTAGACCAGGCGTCGCGCCTGTTCGACGCAACGATTCGGAAATAATCATGAAAAATCTGACCAGCCCGACCTGGATCAAAGTCAAAGGACTGTTGTTCCTGCTCATCGGAATTGCCGCGACCCTCCTGCTTTTCCTCGATAGCCCGACATGGAAGACCGCCGTTTTGCTCGTGGTGGCCGTTTGGAGTTTATGCCGGTTTTATTATTTCGCATTCTATGTCATGGAAAAATACGTTGACTCAAGTTACAAATTTTCCGGTTTGATCTCGTTTGCCAGGTATTTGTTTCGGCGGCGGTGAGTTCGGTGGGGCAAGCGTCCTCGCGAGCTGGATTCACGACTCAAAAACGGCTCGTCAGGAGCCTCGCCCCACCGGTTTTGACTTTCAGGGACACAACAATTACCCTGCCGGAATGGACTCACTCCACGCGCCGTGGCGAATTGAATACATCCTCGCGCCCAAACCGCAGCTTGACGCGAGCCTGTTCACGCGCATCGCGCAATCCGGCGATGACGAGGCCAATTACGTGCTCGTGCGCGAGCGCACCTGTTTCGCGCTGCTCAACAAATACCCCTATGTTGGCGGGCATTTGATGACGGTGCCTTACAAGGAAGTCGCCGATTTAAACGGCCTGACCGACAACGAACTGGCCGATCTATGGAAGCTGACGCGGCGTTGCGTGAACGCACTGACAACCCTGATGAAGCCGGATGGATTCAATGTCGGCATCAATCTTGGCAAGGTTGCGGGCGCCGGTGTCGCGGAACACCTGCACATTCACGTCGTGCCACGCTGGAACGGCGACACCAATTTTATGCCGGTCCTGGCCAACACCACCGTCCTGCCGCAGGCCTTGAGCGAACTGGCCGCCAAACTGCGCGCGGAACTGGCGAAGTAATCTTCAATGGCCACCGAAACCCTCCATTTTGAAAACGCGCGGCTCGCGCAGCAGCTTTTCAACAATGAACCGCGTAATCTGCAGTCATTGGAAGCCGAACTCGGCGTTAAAGCCACTGCGCGCGAAGGCTGGATAAGACTGGAAGGCCCGGCCGACGCCCTGGAGCGCGCCCGACACCTTTTTGGTTCACTCGAAACCCTGTTGAAAGCCGGCACGCCGGTCCGCAACCGCGAGTTTGCCCATGCGTTGAATGTGGTAAAAAATGAAGGCGCGGAAACTCTCAAGGACCTGGTCAGTGACCGCGTGCTGACCCACGACCGGAAACCCGGTGTCAACGCGAAAACTGTCGGTCAAAAAAAATACCTCGATGCCATTCGCCGGCATGACGTGACATTCGGGGTCGGCCCGGCGGGCACAGGCAAGACGTATCTGGCTGTGGCCATGGCGCTCGCTGCGTTGCACGACGGAAAAGTTTCACGAATCATTCTCACTCGTCCGGCGGTGGAGGCCGGCGAAGCGCTGGGGTTCCTGCCGGGCGACCTGTACGAAAAGATCACGCCGTATCTGCGCCCGCTGCAGGACGCTCTGCATGACATGCTGCCTGCCGACGAAATCCAGAAACATACCGAGCGGGGCACGATCGAAATTGCGCCGCTCGCCTACATGCGCGGCCGGACGCTGAACAACGCGTTCATCATCCTGGACGAGGCGCAGAATTCGACGACGGAACAGATGTTGATGTTTCTCACGCGGCTGGGCCATGGCTCCAAGGCCGTCATCACCGGCGATGAAACCCAGATTGATTTGCCGCCAAACAAACATTCCGGTTTGCTGGAGGCACACCGGGCTCTGGTCGATGTGGAAGGCATTGCGGTCATTGAATTCAGCAAACGCGATGTCGTCCGTCATCCGCTCGTCCAGCGCATCATCACGGCCTACGAGCAACACCGCGGCGGGGCGAAAAGTGAATGAAATCTTCCTGCAGGAGCCGGGGTGACGAGGCTCAAATTGAAAATCCGGCGACTCCTCATGTCGTCTCCTACAAATTCCTGGAATGAGTGTTTGCGTTTTCAATCGCCAGTGGACGCGGAAGGTCAATTTGCGTCTGCTGAAACAAATCGCGGAGGCGTTGCTCGCCGAACTGAAAATCCAAAATGCGGAACTGGAAATCAATGTTGTCGCCGACGAAGAGATGATCCGCCTGAATGAAAAGTATCTAAGGCACGCCGGTCCGACGGATGTCATCGCGTTTGATTACGCGAAGAACGCAGGACAGGCTTCCAGCCTGTCCCCAAAACCGCCTGGGCGGAAAATGGACAGGCGGGAGGCCTGTCCTGCGTTGCACGGTGAAATTTTCGTTTGCTCGGATGAAGCGGTTTTGCAGGCGCGCCGGTTCCACACGAGCTGGCAGTCGGAAATCGTCCGTTATCTGGTGCATGGTGTCTTGCATTTGCTGGGGTACAGCGATTCCTGCACGAGCGCCCGACAGAGTATGAAACGGGAGGAAGACCGTCTGTTGCGGCGACTTTCCCGGCGATTTTCTCTCGCGCAACTGGCGCCTGCCGCTAAACTTTCCGGGTGAATAAAGCGCTGATGGCACGCTGGCGCGCCAGCTTTTTAACAGGTCTGGCCGTCGTGCTGCCGGGCGTCATCACGCTGGCGGTGGTCAAATGGCTTTTCGGGACAGTTTCCAGTTTCACCGACACCCTGCTCTTCTTTCTCCCGTATTTTGTCAGCCCCAAAGCCATTTACCAGGATGGCATCTCCGGCCCGATGTTCTGGCATTGGAGCCTGCTGGCGTTGTTGCTGGCGGTGGCCCTCGTGACCGTCATCGGCGTCCTGACGCGATATTACTTTGGCAAACGGCTGATTGCCTGGGCCGACCACCTGATGCTGCGCGTGCCGGTGCTCAACAAGATTTACGGCACCATCAAGCAGATCGATGAAGCGTTCACGTCCGGAAAAAAAAGCTCGTTCAAAACCGTGGTGCTTGTCGAATACCCGCGCGAAGGGATTTACTCGATCGGTTTCATCACGAGCGAGCAGGCGGATGTAGTGGAGAAAAAAACGGGCAGGAAATGCGTGTGCGTTTTCATCCCTACGACCCCGCTTCCCAGCGGCGGTTTTTTAATCCTGGTGCCGGAGGAGAAAGTTGTGAAGCTCGACATGTCCGTGGCCGACGGGTTCAAGTACATCATCAGCATAGGGGCGCTGGCGAATGAATCGGCCCCGTCACCCCTCAAATGATTCAATCCGCCACTGGTTTGATTTTGCGGACGCGACCTCTCACCGAAACCAGCCTGATCATCCATTGGCTCACGCCGGATTTCGGGCGCCTGGCCACCGTGGCCCGGGGAGCGCGCCGGCCCAAATCACCGTTTCTCGGCAAGCTGGACCTGTTTTACGTGGCGGACTTTTCGTTCAGCCGCAGCCGGCATTCGGACCTGCATATTCTCCGTGAGGTTACCCTGCGCGAAGTCCACCCCGCTCTGCGCCGCAATCTGGCCGGCTTGCGCCAGGGGGCCTATGCCACGGCGTTGGTGGAGCAGGTGACGGAAACCGAAACACCGCTGCCGGCCATTTATGAATTGATGATGGGATTCCTGAACTACCTCTGCGAACAAGCCGCCCGACCGCAAACGGTTCTCGCGCTCGAATTGAAATTGTTGCGTGAACTTGGTTTGGAGCCGGATTGGGTAAAAACCCGGCTGTCGCCGGGCGCAAAAAAAATCTGCCGGTTGTTAATCCGGGGAGACTGGCACGCCGGCGGCCGGTTGAAACCAACCCCGGACCAAGTTGCCGAATTGCAGGACTTTCTGCATGGTTTTATGGTCTATCAGCTCGGCCGGTTGCCCAAGGGCCGGAGCGCCGCACTGACTGTCCAAAATTCGGAATGACGCAAAATTTGGTTTGCGATATGCTGTCTTAACAGCCTCGGACCCGGGCGAATGATCAAGAAAATCTTAAAAAAATTTTCCACAGTGCGGATGCAGCTGGTGGCCAGCGTTTTCGTGGCCATCGCGCCCGCGCTGGCGCTGACCTTTCTGGTCAACCAATCCTGGTTCTGGGAATTTGCGCCCAAATGGCTGCGACAGTATGCCCTGGACGTTCCCTGGACCAGTTTTGCCGTCGGCTTGCTGGCTCTGATTGCGTCCTGGTTCGGGGGTGAACATTTTATTCTGCGACAGGTACGCGCGTTGTCCGCGGCGGCCCAGCGTTTTGCCAAGGGTGACCTGACGGCCCGCACCGGATTGGAACCCACCCAGGATGAATTCGGCCAGTTGGCAAAAGTTTTTGACAGCATGGCCGAATCCCTGCAACAGCGCATGAACGAGCGGGAAAAGGCGGAAAAAATCCTGCTCAACCGCGCGCTCCAGCAAACCGCCATTGCCGCCCTGGGCCAATTTGCCCTGACCGAAGGCATTATGGCGCCGTTGCTGAACCAGGCCGGATTGCTTATCGCTCACACCCTGGAACTGGAATTCAGCACCGTTTGGGAACGATTGCCCGATGGCCAGTTGTTGTTGCAGGCCGGCGCCGGCTGGAAACGCGGGTGCGTCGGCGAAACCAAAATCCCCGGCGATAATCGTTCGCAACTCGGCTTGACCCTGAATTCCGGCGAGATGATTGTGGTACCCGATTTCAAGCTGGAAACTCAATTCATCGTTCCTCAGATTTTCTCGGAACACGGTATCAACGCCAGCATCGCGGTGGCCATTCCGACCCGCGGGCGTCCCTTCGGCGTCATTGGCGCCCATACGACCCGGCACCACGACTTCACACCGGATGAAATGCAATTTCTCATGGCGGTGGCCACGGTCGTGGGCATGGCGGTTGAACGCAAGCGCGCCGACGCCGAAATCGAAAAAGTCGCCTCGTTTGCCAAGCTGAACCCGGCGGCGACCATGGAATTTACCGAGAACGGAGCCATGAGCTATTTCAACGACGCTGCGCAGCAACTCGCGCTGTCCGTCCGGAAGAAGCATCCGCGCGACGTGCTGCCGCCGGAGATCAACAGCATTGTTCACGACTGCCTGGCCACCGGTCGGAGCCGGATGCGTCTGGAAACGGAAATGAATGGCCGGACGTTTTCGTGGTTGTTCCATCCCGTCCTGCCAAGCCACGTCGTGCATTGCTACGTGGATGACATCACCGACCGGTTGAACCTCGAAGAGCAGTTGCGCCAGTCGCAAAAGATGGAATCGGTCGGCCAGCTGGCGGCCGGCGTGGCGCACGATTTCAACAATATGCTCACCATCATCCAGGGACATTCCAGCGCGTTGCTGGCCAAACCGGCGCTGCCCCCGGACGTACTGGATCCGCTCCAGGCCGTTTATTTTGCCGCCGAACGCGCGGCCGGTTTGACCCGTCAGTTGTTGATGTTCAGTCGTAAAAATGTGATCCAATCCAACCTGCTGGATATGCGCCAGGTGGTCGGCAACATGTCCAAGATGCTGGAACGGTTGCTGGGTGAAACCATCCAGCTGGATTTTCTGCCGCCGGCGGAGTTGCCGGCCGTGGAAGGCGACATCGGCATGATCGAGCAGGTGATCATGAACCTTTCCGTCAATGCGCGCGATGCCATGCCCCAGGGCGGGCGGCTGACTATCAGCCTGGACACCGTGACGATGGACGACGATTACATAAAATCACATGCCGATGCGCGGGCGGGCCGGTTTGTGCGCTTGCGCGTTACCGACACGGGGATTGGCATGGATGCCACCACACTGCATCGCATTTTTGAACCCTTCTTTACGACCAAGGAAGTCGGTAAAGGCACCGGCCTCGGCCTGGCGACCGTTTATGGCATCGTCAAACAACACGAGGGCTGGGTGGAAGTAAACAGCGAACCCAGAAAAGGCGCAACGTTCAACGTCTTTCTCCCGGCGAGTGAAAAAGCACTTCCGCCGCCTACAGCGAAACCGGCGCCGATGACAACTGCGTCCGGCGGCAACGAAACCATTCTCATCGTCGAAGACGAGCCCATTCTCCGCGAAATGGCGCGCGATATCCTCACCGGGTACGGTTATCGCGTTCGCGAAGCCTCGTCCGGCCGGGAAGCGCTCAACCACTGGCAGGAGAAATCTGACGAAATCGATCTGCTTCTGACGGACATGGTCATGCCCGAAGGGGTTTCCGGAGCGGAACTCGCCCGACAATTGATCGCCAACAATCCCCGCCTTAAAATCATTTTCACCAGCGGTTACACCGCCAACGAGGTCAACACCGACCTGCTCGTGAAAATGAAAGCCCGCTATCTGCAAAAGCCCTATACCCACGCCGACCTCGCCAAAACGGTCCGCGAAATCCTTGATAAAACCACCGATGACGTCGCCACCCTGGTTGTGCCCCTTTGATATCGGATGGATGCAAACGTGTCAGGCGAGGTCACCGTCGGCATTTTGAGCGACATTCACTATGCGGGCGCCGCCGAACGCGCCCGCGGGGAAGATTACGAACTGCGCGCCATAACCAATCCCCTGCTCCGTGTCTGCGCCCGGGCCTTCCGACACGGCGTCTGGATGCGTCATCCGCTCGATCAGGGACAGCAGTTGGAACGTTTTCTGGCCGACGTTGGGCCGGTGGATTACCTGGTGGCCAACGGGGATTACTCCTGCGACACCGGCTTTGTGGGTGTGAGCGATCCGGCAGCGTGTCAGAGCGCACAGGAATGCCTGGATAAACTGCGCGCCAAATTCAGTGACCGCGTGCAGTTTGTGATCGGCGATCATGAATTGGGCAAACAGGCGTTATTCAGCCGGGGCGAAATGCAACTGGCGAGCTGGAGCACCGCCACGGTAACTCTTGGCCTGCCGCGATTCTGGCAACTCAACCTCGGACGCTACACGCTTATGGGCCTGACTTCGTCTCTGCTCGCGCTTCCGGCATATCAACTGGACACGTTCGCGGTGGAATGGCCGGAATGGCTGCGGCTGCGGGAAGCACATCTGGCGGAAATCCATGGCGCATTCGAGGCTCTGCCCCCGAACCAACGGGTGATTCTGTTTTGTCACGATCCCACCGCGCTGCCGTTTCTCGTACGTGAAGAAGTCGTCCGCCGCCGGCTGCCGCAAATCGAACAAACCATCATCGGGCATCTGCACACGCAACTGGTTTTGTGGAAGAGCCGGGTATTGTCCGGCATTCCGCCCATTCGATTTCTGGGACAGGCCGTCAATCGCATGACCTCGGCCCTGCACGAAGCCCATCACTGGCGATCATTCCATGTGCGGCTCTGCCCCGCCCTTTCCGGCATCGAACTGCTGAACGACGGCGGCTATTTCACGATGCAGATCGATCCGGCTGCCGGCCATCGGGCGCGGTTTGCCTTCCATCCTCTGCCGCGCTGAAACAAATGCCAATGGGCAGCGGTGTCACCCGCCCTCCCGTTCGAGTGGAACAGAAACTCCAAACTATCAAACGGAGTTCACCCGCCAGGCCACGCGTTCCTGGGATTGCGTTTATTACTTGGAGAAAAGCAAATGCTGAAGCAAACTTCGGCATCAATTTGAACGCATTCAAACCTCTGATCCCATTTGTCGTGGCGTTGGCGGCAGCGGCGAATTGCGTCGCAACCGCAGGCGCCACCACCAATATTACAGTCGTGTGGGATGGCGAACAGGCTGTCGTGGGCTCCGGCTGGACGAGTACCACCGGGAGCGGCACCGTCAGCCTGCGGCCGCAAACAGCCGTCACGCACAGCGGTAAAACCGCGTTGGAACTGCATTGCAAGGGCAATCTGTGGCTCGGGGCCGGCTGGGATTGGGTGGCCTTTGCCAAGGGTGAAGGCACCGACGTCCGGGCGATGAAGCGTCTGACGTTCTGGGTGAAGTGCACTGAAAAAAGCGGCGACCTGGAAATCAATCTGCTCTGCGGCGGCCAGAAGCTCGATACCCCGGAACATCACACCGCAAAAGTGCAGTTGCGCAAATATTGTTCCACGCTCGGGGACGGTAATTGGCACAAAGTCGCCATCCCGTTGGCTGATATGGGCACCCCTTCGGGATTCGACCCGACCAAAGTGTGCGAGTTGCAGATGGGAATGTATTCGCCGCAGCCGGTGGATTGCAGCTTTTTCATCGAAGACATCGCGTTCGACGACGCGAAATAACGCCACGTCCGATACCCGCTATAGAAATTGATTTATTCGTATAACTTGCCGGATACACGAAGGCGCCAAACCTGCTTTGGCCAGGACCGGGGATGTTTAAATCAAGTATTTCGCGTCATGCGGCTTTAGCGGAGAGCAGCTTCATCACAGCTTCGACTGCGGCATCGGTCCTGACGGGTTGTAATGCCCCGCCGCGCGGTTTTATTTCCACCTCGCCTTTGGCCAGCGATTTCTCGCCCATGCCCAGCCGTATCGGGAAACCGACCAGATCCGCGTCCTTGAATTTCACGCCGGGCCGTTCATCGCGGTCGTCCAAGATCACATCCACACCGTGCGCGGTCAGTTCGGCATAATATTTCTCCGCCAGCTTCATCGCTTCGCTGTCCGGATCCACGTTCAAGGGTGTAATACAGACCCGGTAGGGCGCGATGCTGAGCGGCCAGATGATGCCGTCCTTGTCGTTGCCTTGCTCAATCACCGCCTGCAAGGTGCGCGTAACCCCGATGCCGTAACAGCCCATGAGGGACAGTTTGCGCGAGCCATCCTCGGCCAGAAACGACGCTCCCAACGGTTCGCTGAATTTCGTGCCGAGTTTGTAAACGTGACCGACCTCAATGGCGCGCCGGATTTTCAGAGGTTTGCCGCACCGGGCACAGGGTTCGCCGGCCGTAACTTTTCGCAAATCCACCCAATCCGTCACCTTGATGTCGCGTTCCAGGGAAACATTTTTCAAATGGAAACCGTCCTCGTTGGCGCCGGTGGTCATGTCGTTCGCCCCACGCAAACGTTCGTCGGCGAAAATGGAAATGTCCGGTGACTTCATCGCCGCGGCAACCGCGCCAAGGCTCCCGGGATGCGCGCCCAGCAACGGAACAATTTCCTCCACGGTGGCGGGTCGCGCGGCAACCGCACCTGTCCGGGCCTTGAGTTTGGTTTCGTTCAATTGATCGTCGCCGCGTATCAATACAATGATCGGCTTGCCGTCGCCGAGGTAAACGAGTGTCTTGATCTGGCGATTCGCCGGAACGTTGTAAGGCGCCCTGGTCAAGGCCTCAATGGTGACCACGCCGGGCGTGGCAAATTTCTCGATGGCGGGGCCGACTTCCCGCGCCGCGGTTTTGGGAATGCCACTGGCGGCTTTTTCAATGTTCGCGGCATAACCGCAACCCTCGCAGAAAACGACTTCGTCCTCGCCCGTTTCCGCCGGCACCATGAATTCATGCGAAAATTTCCCGCCCATGATGCCGGTGTCCGCCTCCACGGCGAAGGTTTTCAGGCCGCAGCGCAAAAAAATCCTTTCGTACGCCTCATACATTTTTTGATAACTCGCGGTCGCGGCCTCATCGCTGACGTCAAAGCTATAGGCGTCCTTCATGATGAACTCCCGGGCGCGCATCAGGCCGAAGCGCGGACGGATTTCATCGCGGAATTTTACGCTGATCTGGTATAAATTCTTTGGCAACTGCCGGTAGGAATTGATTTCGCCGGCGGCCACGATGGTGACGACCTCCTCCGCCGTCGGACTCAAAAACCAGTCACGGTTCGCGCTGTCCTTGACCTTGAACAGCACGTCCCGCGCGGTTTGAGCGCGGCCGCTCTGCTCCCAGATTTCCTTCGGGTGCAGCGCGGGCATGAGCAATTCCAACGCACCCGCACGGTCCATTTCTTCACGGACAATTTGTTCCACCTTGTGCAAGGCACGCAAGCCGAGCGGCAAAAAGGTATAAACGCCGCCGGCCAGCTTGCGGATTAACCCGGCACGCAGCAGCAGTTTGTGCGAAAGTATCTCCGCCTCGGCGGGAGGTTCACGGAGAGTCGGAATCAAGGTCTTAGTCCAAAGCATGTGAAAACATTAACGCAGAGACACCAGGACGCAGAGGAAAATATTTCATCGTTCTCCGCGCCTTTGCGTCCCTGCGTTTAAACTATTTCACTGCATTCACCAGTGGTGCCAGCCCCTGAATCCGCACTTCCAACCGGTCGCCGCTTTGAATCGGGCCGATGCCGCTGGGTGTGCCGGTCAGAATCACATCACCCGGCAGCAACGTCAGGTTCGTGGAGATGAAGCTGACCAGTTCGGCGGGTTTGAAGATGAGCTGGCTCGTGTTCGAGTTCTGGCGCAAATGGCCGTTCTGGAACAGTTGAATCGTCAGGTCGCCGGGGTCGAGTTTCGTGTCCACAAACGGCCCCAGCGGCGTGAAGGTGTCGAACGATTTGCAGCGCGTCCACTGGCTCTCGGCATTTTGAATCGTCCGGTCACTGATATCCTGCGCGGTGGTGTAGCCGAAAATGTAGCGCGCGGCCGCCGCGGCGGTGACGTTGCGGATTTTGCGCCCGATGATGATGGCCAGTTCAGCCTCGTAATCCGTGCGATGATGCGGAAAGGGAATTTCAATTTTCCCGCCATCCGGGAGAAGTGACGTGGTGGCCTTGATCCAGAACAACGGCGTGCGCGGCAGCGGCTTGCCGGTTTCGCGCGCATGTTCGATGTAATTCAGCCCGACGGCGATAATCTTCGAAGGTAGAACCGGCACCAGTGTTTTCACGCCCTTCCGGGCGGTTGGTTTGCGGTCGAAGGATGGCGAGCCAAATACCTCGCCGCGCTGGCGGAACAATTCGCCGTCCACCACTTTGGCGTAAAAAATCTCGTTGCCCTTCTGAAATCGGCCAATCGCAGCCATCGGGTTTTATGATTTACGATTTTTGATTTATGATTTGCCTTTTCGGGTCGAGCCGGCTTTTTCAATCGTAAATCGTAAATCATCAATCGTAAATGAGATTGTTGCCGTTTGCCCTGATTTCCACTATATTGAGGCGATGAACGGGCTGACGAGGCAGGAACAACTGGTTCTCTGTATCGTTCTGGGGTTGCTCCTGACCGGTCTGGCCGTCAAAACGTATCGGGCGGCTCATCCGGCGCCGGCAACCACTCAGCAGGCCCAACCTTAAAGATGCAAGAAATCAACTTCGATGAAGCGGTGGAATTGATTCTCAACCGCGACAAACGCTATTCGCGCGACGCCTACACCTTTGTCCGCGAGGCGCTCGATTACACGCAGAAGCTGATTGGCAAGGAAACCCAGGGCCAGATCCGC
>Ga0335078_10003454_pt1 | contig 23535 bp, 25 predicted proteins | sample Lox_Sample_32_FD_206711 | JGI IMG/M metagenome (GOLD analysis project Ga0335078, IMG submission 206711) | Soil microbial communities from Loxahatchee National Wildlife Refuge, Florida, United States - Lox_Sample_3.2 | ecosystem: Environmental > Terrestrial > Soil > Wetlands | place: USA... | reverse complement strand
GGAGCGCCTGCCATGCCGTGGCGCAAAGTGCGAATCGTTTTGCCTTGGATCTTCATGGTGCTCATGAAGAAAAACTTGAGTTCGGGAACAGAAGCGCCGTTGAGCTTTTCGATCAGCGACCAGGCCTTCGGTCCCTGGATCTGGAAGCGGCAGCAGGTGCGGTTCACGGCCCGGCCGTTGGTGATGGAAGGCGAGCGCGGGTCTTGCCTGATCTTGACATCGTAGCCGCCGGTCTCGCCGTGGAACTGGATCCACGTCGCGGCCGGAGCGCGGCCGACGAAGACCATGCTGTTGGGCGCCAGATGAAACAGAATGCCGTCGCCAATTACGTGTCCGCTGTAGCTGCACGGGGCGAACTGCTTGGCGCGATCCACGGGAAAATTCGCGAAGCTGTTGAACCCGAGATGGGTCACCAACTTCATGGCATCGGGGCCCTCGATGTAGACGTTGAACATGTGGTGAGACTGGTCAAACAGGACGCAGCTTTCACGCCAGGCGCGCTGCTCATCGCGCCAGTTGGAATACTCGGAAGGCACAACCGGGTAAACATAGGCTCCGATCTGAGAATTGCGGAGCATATTCACCGGATTGCCCGCAGCTTGGAGCAGCGCGTCCAGATTCTTGGCGCCTGTGGTTGGGGAACTCATATTTGCTGGTAACTCCTCCTATTGAAAACCGTCAATTGATGGCCCGTACGATTTACGGGCGGCAACGTCGAGAGCGGGAATATCGATCCCCATCAGCCTTGCAAGCCGTACGTGTAGCGGGGAGAGCCGTCACTCCGCTTTTGCCTCAGAAGAGAATAACACGTCTAGCCATGGCCCTGGGGCGTGGCAGGGTGATAAGCGTGTTCAACCGGGCTGATTGTCTGCCGTGCTGCAAAACCGCCCCCCGGTTTCTGCCGCGCCGCGGACCAATCCTGATACATTGGTACGTAAAGGATTCCACCAGGTATGTTGTTTTTCAAGCCGATTGTTCTGATGGCGGTTGCCTTTCCCCTCGCTTACGCCGCGGATGTCCGCATCGTCGAGGAAATCGTGGCCAAGGTGAATGGTGACATCATTACGCGCGGCGAGCTCGAGCATAACCACCAAATGGTCGAGGAAGAACTCCGGCGTCAGGGTTTGAACGGCTCCAGGCTCACGGAGGCGGTCCGCGACCAGGAAAAGAATGCGCTGCGCGATCAGATCGATCAGCTCCTGCTGACGCAGCGCGGCAAGGATTTGAATCTGAACATCGATTCCGACGTGACGCGGCGCCTGGCGGAGTTGCAGTCGCAGAGCAAGATCACCGATCCGGACAAATTCCACGATTACATCCGCGAACAGACTGGCATGTCGTACGAGGACTTCCGTGACCAGATGAAGAAGCAGTTGATAACGCAGCGGGTGGTCAGCGAAGAAGTCACCCAGCGAATCAATATTCCGGAAGCCGACCTGAAGAAGTATTACGACGAGCACGGCAAGGAATTCGTGCGCGAAGAACAAGTCTTTCTCAGCGAGATCCTCATATCGACGGAAGGCAAGACGCCCGAGCAGACCGCGGCGGCGCAAAAGAAGGCCACCGACCTGGCTGCGCGCGCCCGCAAAGGGGAAAAATTCAGCGATCTGGCGCGTGAAAATTCCGACGACCTCGCCACGGCCCGCGACGGCGGACAGCTTCCTCCCTACAAGCGAAGCGATCATTTGATGGTGAAAGAGCTGGAAGATATCGTGTTTGCGATGAAGAAGGGCCAGGTAACCGACCCGATCAAACGGCCTAATGGGTTTCTGATCCTTAAAGTGGATGAGCGCTTCGAGGCAGGCCAGGCCAGTTTTGAAGAAGTGAAGAACGAGATCACGGAGAAGCTCGCTGGTCCGAAGATGGAGCCTAAAGTGCGCGAGTACCTCACGGCGCTTCGGCAGGACGCCTTCCTCGAGATCAAGGAGGGATACGTCGACAGCGGCGCAGCGCCGGGCAAGGACACCCGCTGGAAAGACGTGGCGACCTTGAAACCCGAGACTACGACGAAAGAAGAAGTCGCCGCCAAACGCAAGAGGAAATTTCTGAAGGTCATTCCGCTCGGCACCGTAAAGAGTTCGGCGGGTGCGGCGCCGGCCGCGCCTTCGGCCCCGGCCGCGGCGCCGGCTTCGGGAACCACGCCCGCCAAACCATGAAGTCTCCGTATGTGAATGAGGTCGAGCCGAACCGCGTCATCACCACCAGCTTCCTCGTTCGCTCCAAGGAAATTCGGCAAAAAAAAAGCGGCGAGATGTATCTCTCGCTGCTGCTCGGCGACCGCACTGGCGAACTCGACGCCAAGATGTGGGACAACGTCGCCGAGGTGTTAGACGCCTTCGACCGCGACGATTTCGTCAAGGTCAAGGGCCTCATTCAGGTCTTTCATAACCGGCCGCAGTTGACCATTCACAAGGTGCGCCGGATGGACGACAGCGAAATCGATTATGGCGATTACTTTCCATCGTCGAGGCGCGATATCGGCGAGATGTGGACCGAGTTGTGTGGCATTGTCGGTGCGATCAACAATCCTCACCTGAAACAACTCATCGAGGCTTTTCTCACCGATGACGAGATCGCGGCACGGTATCGCCGCGCGCCGGCCGCCAAGCAGATCCACCACGCGTACCTCGGCGGGTTACTGGAACACGTGCTCTCCTTGTGCGGGCTGGCGCGCATGACCGCGCAACACTACCCCAACATCGACTATGACCTGCTGCTCACGGGCGTTGTCCTCCACGATATCGGCAAAATCTACGAGCTGAACTACGAACGCGGTTTCTCCTACTCGAGCGAGGGGCAACTGCTTGGACACATTTCGATCGCGCTGCGAATGCTCGCCGACAAGGTACGGCCTCTGCCTGATTTTCCGCCGGTCTTACGCGCTCTGGTGGAGCACATGATCCTGAGCCACCATGGGCAGCTCGAATTCGGCTCTCCGAAATTGCCGCAGTTTCCCGAGGCGTTGCTGCTGCACTACATCGACGACATGGATTCGAAGATGGAATGCATGCGTGCTCTGATCGCGAACGACCGGCAGGTGGAAGGCTGCTTTACGAACTACAGCCCGGCCCTGGACCGTCCCGCGTTGAAGAAGGACCGCTATCTAAATCCCGAACCGGATCCACTACCCCAACCGCATGCAAACGGGACCGCGCCGGGCACTCCGGCCGTCAAACCAGAAGCGGCGGCGCATCCTTTATTCGCGTCTAAGCCCGCCTCCGAATTCGCCGATAAGCTGAAGCAGGCGCTCGGGCCGACGGAAACCAGCGGAGAAGGCTGATGCCGCGCGCTGCCCGAGACATACCGCCGCCGCTCGAGATGCTTTGTCTCAAAGCTCTGTGGTCTCTCGGCGAAGGCAACGTCAAACAGGTGCAGGCCCTGGTTTGCCGTTCGCGGCCGCTCGCCTATACCACGATCATGACGGTGCTTGACCGGCTGGTGCGCAAAGGTAAGCTGGCCCGCCGCAAGGTGGGGCGCCCGTACGTTTACACCATTCAGGCGACGCGCGAGAGCATGCGGCGGGCCGCCGTCCGGGAACTGGTGGACGGCTTCTTCGATGGGTCGGAGGCGGAGTTGATCCGCTTCCTTTCGAGCGCTGAAGAGACGAGGCTGGAAAAGCCCGAGCCTCCTCCCGTCGAAGCGCCCATCGACACCGTGCTGTTGTAAGCGGGACCGTGGGGCAGGATGACATCCTGCGGCCGATTCACAATCGGCCCTACATGCGCACTAGCTCGCGGGGGCGCGCCGGCGCGATAATAAACACAGTGCAAAACATTCTTCCAATTCTTTGTTTTTTGGCCGGTTTCGCGATCGCATGGCTTGTCCTGCGCGCCCGCAACCGGGAAAGGGCCGCGGCCTGGCAGGAGCGCCTGGATGCCGAGCGCGCCGCCAGCGCGGAGAAACTGGCGTTGTGGAGCGAGGCCCAGCAAAAGCTCTCCGATTCTTTTCAGGCTCTTTCGGCGGATGCGCTGGCGCGCAACAACCAGGTTTTTCTCGACCTGGCCAAATCGGCCCTCGGGCAGACCCAGGAATTTGCCCGCGGAGACCTGGAGAAGCGGCAGCAGGCGATCGCCGAATTGCTGGCGCCGGTGCGGAGTTCTCTCGACAAAGTAGATTCCAAAATCCAGGAACTGGAAAAGTCGCGCGCCGGCGCCTATGCCACACTGAGCGAGCAGGTCCGCAGCCTCATCGACACGCAGGAAAAGCTGCGATCGGAAACCGGCCGCCTGGTCACGGCGCTGCGGACGCCGGGCGTTCGTGGGCATTGGGGCGAGATCCAGTTGCGCCGCGTGGTGGAAATGGCCGGGATGCTGGATCACTGTGATTTCTTCAGCCAGGCAACCATCCAAGCGGAGGATGGCCGGCTCCGGCCTGACTTGCTGGTGCGGCTGCCCGCGGGCAAGACGGTCGTCGTCGATGCGAAAACCCCGCTGGATGCCTATCTGCGGGCCATGGAAGCGCCCGACGAATCAGAGCGCAGGGCCCGCTTGACTGACCATGCGCGCCAGGTTCGGACCCACATGACGGCATTGGCGCGGAAATCGTACTGGGAACAATTCGACCACGCTCCGGAGTTCGCGGTGATGTTTCTCCCCGGCGAGAGCTTCTTCAGCGCCGCGCTGGAACACGATCCGTCGCTGATCGAATTCGGCGTGGACCAGAATATTATTCTGGCGACTCCGACCACTCTGATCGCCTTGCTGCGGGCCGTCGCCTACGGCTGGAGGCAGGAAAAATTGGCGGAAAATGCCGCGGAAATCAGCGCTCTCGGCAAGGAGCTTTACAAGCGGCTCTCCGACATGGGAGAGCACTGGAATAAAGTCGGGCGCAGCCTCGAGCGCGCCGTCGAAGCATATAACAGCGCGATCGGCTCGCTCGAAACGCGAGTGCTGGTAAGCGCGCGTAAATTCGCCGAGTTGAAAACATCACCTCTGGGCGTCGAAATCGGAGTCCTGGAACCTGTCGACAAGGCCGTAAGGGCAGTGGACGCCGGATAGTTTCGAACGAATCGCGGAACTCAGGACCGAACGCAGTTTGGACGCGAGAACCCACGGTACTCCGCCCCGTCTGCTCGTTTTCAGTGGCGCGGCCATTGCGTGAGATCGGGCGCATCGTTGAGTTTTCACAAGACCTTATTCGTCTTCCGTATGTTTTCGCAGCCGATCGCGTCAGAGCCCGATGTGTAACGAAAATCGCCTTATTTTCAAGGTGTTCGGCCAGCGGTACTGGCGTCTCATAGTATTGACTCGTATCTCACCCGGACTGTACACTTGGGCTGCCTCGTGAACATTTCACGAGCGAGGGATGGAAGAGACATCCGGCCGATCTCCGGGCATGGCGCGTTCTCAGAAAGGTTTGCTTTGTGATGCAGAGTACCAAGAATGGCCCGATCATCCTAGTGGCGGGAGCCGAACCGGAAGTGCGCGTTTATCTGGAAACCGCGCTGAAGTGTTTCGGATATTCCGTCGAACTCGCGAGGGATCGAGAGGAAACCCTAGAGCGGCTGCAAATGCCGGGGCGCGAATTATCGGTTGTGGTCCTCGATCAGGCGATGCCAGGCGGCGAAGGGCTGGAGACGCTGCGTGAAATTCGCGCGGCCGATTCCCGTGTGCCGGTCATCGCGATCTCTGCCGAGTCCTCGACCGCCAATGCGGTAGCGGCGATGAAGATGGGGGCTACCGACTTCCTCACCAAACCCCTGGCACACCACGATCTCCAAACCGCTCTCGGCCGGGCTTTCGGCGCGGTCCACAAAAACCCGGCTCTGCCGGCGCGGCAGCCGCGGTCGGACAATTCCTTCGTCAGCAGCAGCGCGAAAATGCGCGACCTGCAACGCATATTCGAACAAGTCGGCTGGTCGGAAGCGCCCGTCCTGATCCAAGGGGAAACCGGCAGCGGCAAAGAAGTGCTCGCGCGGGAACTGCACGCCCTGTCTCCCCGCGCTCTCAAGCCGTTTTTGAAACTCAATTGCGCGGCTCTTCCGTCGGAACTGGTCGAAAGCGAGTTGTTCGGATATGAGCGAGGCTCGTTCACGGGAGCGTTTCAGCGCAAAGCCGGCATGTTCGAGATGGCCGATGGCGGCACCATCATGCTCGATGAGATCGGCGACATGGAACTGCGGCTCCAGGCCAAACTTCTTCACGTTCTGCAGGACCGCGAGTTCCAACGGATCGGTGGCCGCGAGACGATCAAAGTCGACGTCCGGGTAATCGCTGCCACTCATCGTGACCTCGAGGCCGCCATCTCCGACTGCGCGTTTCGTGAGGACTTGTACTACCGGCTCAATGTGATCAGCCTGAATGTTCCGCCTCTTCGCGAACGTCCGGAGGATATTGTGGCGCTGGCCGAATTTCTTCTGAAGCGGCACGCCGTCAAGGAATTCGATCCTCCCGAAATTCCTTCCGACTTGCAGGAAGCCTTGCTCAACTACCACTGGCCTGGCAATGTCCGAGAGCTGGAGAATACGATGCGCAAGCTCATCGTTTTGCGCGACCCGTCCGCCATTATCCGGGGCTTGAAAGCCAGGGCCCGCCACCAGCCATTGCAGGCTGCGGTCTCCGCTGAAATCGCGCCGGCTGCCGCCGGGCCGGAAACGCTCCCGGCTTTAGAGGCTCTCACCCGCGCGAATCTCGAGGCCGAAGCCGAAGTCATCACGGCCGCCCTCCATTCCACTCGCTGGAACCGCAAACAGGCCGCCGTTCACTTGGGCATCGACTACAAAGCGCTGCTTTACAAAATGAAAAAACTCGGAATTGATACCAAAGCGGACCAGCCGAGCAGCACCTCCCCCCCTCAACAACCGCGCGTCATGACCGTTCATGGCGATTGATGGCCTCCTTCCGAATTCACCAGACGAAGCATAGATGCATTTGGGTCTGCACGCTGGCGCAGTCCGTTCCGCCGCGATGATAAGATTGAAATTTCCTCGCGGAGGGTCTGATGGCTGTAAAACCCCGCCGGCAGGCGGTCACGGTGGATGTCGGAGGTGTGAAGGTCGGCGGCAATCATCCGATTGTCGTGCAATCGATGACCAATACCGATACCGTAGATGTTGCCGCGACGGTCAATCAGGTGATGGCGCTGGCACGGGCGGGCTCTGAACTGGTTCGCGTTACGGTGAACACCGAGCAGGCCGCGGCCGCGGTTCCTAAGATCGTCGAAACGCTGGATCAATTCGGTGCGCGCGTTCCGATCATCGGCGACTTTCATTACAACGGCCATATCCTTCTCAGGAAATATCCGGCATGCGCCCGCGCGCTGGCGAAATACCGGATCAATCCCGGCAACGCCAACATCGGGCGGAAGACCGACGAGAATTTCCGGACGATGATCGAAGTCGCCGTGGCCAACAATAAGCCGGTGCGCATTGGCGTCAACTGGGGTTCTCTCGATTCCGCCTTGCTCACGCGCATGATGGACGAAAACTCCAGGCGCGCCGAGCCGAAGGCTGCACGCGAAGTCACACTGGACGCCATGGTGGCTAGCGCCGTGGAATCGGCCCACGCGGCCGAAGCCTACGGGCTCGGCCGCGACAAGATCATCCTCAGTGCCAAAGTGAGCGGCGTGCAGGATCTGATCGATGTCTACCGCGCGCTCGCCGCCGTTTGCGATTATCCTCTGCATCTCGGTCTCACCGAAGCTGGCATGGGCAGCAAAGGGATTGTGGCCACCACCGCGGCGCTCGCGCCGCTGCTGCAGGAAGGCATCGGCGACACCATCCGAACTTCGCTAACGCCGGCGCCCAACGGCGATCGTACCGAGGAAGTCATCGTCTCGCAGCAGATTCTACAAGCTCTCGGCATCCGCAGTTTCACTCCGCAGGTCACGGCCTGCCCGGGCTGCGGCCGCACCACCAGCACGTTCTTCCAGGAAATGGCCGACGAAATTCAGACTTACTTGCGCGAGCAGATGCCGAAATGGAAAACCGGCCACCCCGGAGTCGAGACCATGAGAGTGGCCGTAATGGGCTGTGTAGTAAATGGGCCCGGCGAATCGAAGCATTCCAATATCGGAATTTCCCTGCCCGGCACGTTTGAAGAGCCCAAAGCCCCGGTCTACGTCGACGGCCGCCTGCTCACTACGTTAAAAGGCAACCAAATCGTCGCTGAGTTCATCCAAATCTTGAACGAATACGTGACGACGCATTACGGCCATTCCAATTAATCGCCTGTGCCGGCAATCCACCTTGGTATAATCGTTACCAAGTTGCCATAGGATCGAGCTCGGCCTGTCGTCCAGTCTGAGATCTGAGGAACCACATGAACACTGCTACGAGTAAGATTGCTCCAGTCGAATTGTTGCCGGAGAACAATCATTCCACGGGGGGCTTCAAGATGTTCAACCGCATCGTCGACTGGATTACCAGCGACCGCATGCAGTTGATCAATGTAACCGACCGCATCAACGAGATTGTACGGAAGAGCGGCATCCGCGAAGGAATGGTCCATCTCCAATCCCTGCACACCACCACGGCGGTTTTCCTGAATGAGTGGCAGGACGCGCTCTTGCACGACGTCCGGAACTTCCTCGACGACCTGGTGGCTCGGGAGAAACTCTGGCGGCACAATGACCCCAAGTTCTCCGATTGCGAACGCAAAAATGCCGATTCGCATCTGCGCGGTATGATCATGGGGCAGAGCCTCTGCTTACAAGTCCGCAATTCCGCGGTTCTGCTGGGTACGTGGCAGAGCATCATTCTCGCCGAATTTGACGGTCCGCGCAGCCGATCCATGTCGGTGCAAGTCTCGGGCGTATAGACGCGCGCGCTATGCCGAAGCGATTCACTCTGCCGGAAGCGCAAAGCCTGATTCCCAGCGTGGATCGCTTGATTCGACAAGCCGTCGAGTTGAAATCCGGGTACGCCGAGGCGGAGCGGCGGGTTGAGTCGTTTCAGCGCCGCATCCTGATGATGGGCGGCCTCGTCGTCGATCGCTCGAAAGTCCGGGTATCCCGGGAGGAACGCGATGAGGCGGCCGCCGGCCTGCGCCGCGTAATCGAACAGGTCCAGGAGTTAGGCTGCGTCGTCAAGGACCTCGACATGGGATTAGTCGACTTCCCCACCCTCTTCAACGGCCGCGAAGTCTATCTCTGCTGGAAATTAGGAGAGCCGTCGATTGCCTTCTGGCACGGAGTCGATGAGGGGTTCGCCGGTCGGAAGCCCATCGACGACGATTTTCGCGAGAACCATCAAGGCGACCGCGCACAGTGAGTGAGCGGACATGCGGGACGGACATCGCGAGATCGAAATCAAACTGAAGGTGCCGGATGCCGCTCATGGCCGGCGTCTGCTTCGCGCCTCCGGCTTCCGCGTCTCCAGGCCGCGTGTGTTTGAAGCCAACACGGTCTTTGATACACCGGATTCCCGCTTACGCCGGGCGGGATGCCTGGTGCGCGTGCGCGATGTGAAAGGCGCCGCGAAACTCACCTACAAGGGCCCCGGTTCGGCCGGCCGGCACAAAGACCGGGAAGAACTCGAAGTATCGGCCGCCGACCCGCCTGTGCTCGGCGCCATTCTTCAGAGGCTGGGTTTTCGGCCGGCCTTTCGCTACGAAAAATTCCGCACCGAATTCCGGCGCGACCCCGGCGGCGACGCCACCCTCGACGAAACCCCGATTGGCGTGTTCCTGGAATTGGAAGGAACTCCGGCGTGGATCGACCGCACGGCCCGCCGGTTAGGCTTTGCCGAGAAAGACTACATCACCGACAGTTACGGGACTCTGTATCTGAAATGGTGCGCCCAGGCGCGACGCAAACCATCCCACATGGTGTTTCGCCGAACTACTGCGGCTTAAAGCGCAAGCTGATGCGCTGATCTCCCGGCGGACCGTACAGAAGTTCGAGATCCTTCAGCTTCTGCTTGTCCATCGAGAAATACAACAGCCCGGACGTCGGTTGGTCAGTTTTCTTTTCCGACAGAACTTTGGCCTGGAGGGTCTTCTCCAACGGGTCATCGGTCTTGCCGTCCTTGAATACCGCTCCGCCGTTCACCTGCGGAGCCACACCTCCGTACAGGATGGAGCCTTCATTGCCGCCGACTCGCTGCTGCTTCACCACCAGAGTGCCCCGGCCGGCAATCTCGCTGGGCGCAAACGGGGTGGTCTTTTCGCCGTCCTTATCGGTGCGGAGGACGAAATCGTCCCGGTCAATTGTGATCTCTTTACCGTATTTGGGCTCGATTTTGACGTCGGCCACAAAGTAATTGCCGCCCAGATCGGTCCCGACGGCCTGATTTACCGAGGCCGGATCGAGATACAGGGTGACGTGCAGGATCAGATCCTGGTTTTCACCCATTGCGGTCCCTACAATCCTCTTTTTGTCCGCCGCCGCGAGCAGCAACGCGGTCCCCGCCAGGAGAATCCAAATCCGCGCTTTCATCAGAGAAAACCTCTTCCCAAATTATACTTCTGGTAGTGTGATCCTCTCGCGCTACAATGAGGTTTCACACGCAAAAAGGGGTGCTTCCATGGACGAAAAAGAGCGCGCCCGCGCTATCGACCTCGCGCTTGGTCAAATTGAGAAGCAATTCGGCAAGGGGTCAATACTGCGTCTCGGATCGAAAGACGCGATCGTGCCGGTGTCGGTAATCTCAACGGGCTCGATTTCCGTGGACGCTGCTTTGGGAGTGGGCGGTTTACCACGCGGCCGGGTTTGCGAGATCTACGGTCCGGAATCCTCAGGCAAGACGACGATTGCGCTCCAGGTGATTGCGGAAGCCCAGAAAAAAGGCGGTATGGCAGCGTTCATTGATGTCGAACATGCCCTCGATCCCACGTACGCCAAGAAACTCGGTGTCGATGTAGACAATCTCCTCGTATCGCAGCCGGATTATGGCGAGCAGGCTCTGGAGATCACCGGTGCATTAATCGGCTCGGGCCAGATCGACGTCCTGGTGGTGGATTCCGTCGCGGCATTGGTGCCTAAAGCAGAACTGGATGGCGAGATGGGCGATAGCCACATGGGGCTGCAAGCGCGGCTGATGTCGCAGGCGCTGCGCAAGCTGACTGGGGTAGTCTCGAAATCGCGAACCTGTCTCATCTTCATCAATCAGATCCGCGAAAAGATCGGGGTCATGTTCGGCAATCCGGAGACCACCACTGGCGGGCGGGCCCTGAAGTTCTACGCCTCGGTGCGGCTGGATATCCGGCGCATTGCCGCGATCAAGGACGGAGACACTGTGATCGGTGGCCGGACCAAGGTGAAGGTCGTCAAGAATAAAGTGGCGGCGCCGTTCCGGGAAGCCGAGTTCGACATGATCTACGGCGAAGGCATCTCGCGTGAAGGTGACTTGATTGATCTCGGGGTGGCACAGAACGTCATCGAGAAAAGCGGCTCCTGGTTCAGCTACAAAGGCGACCGGATCGGACAAGGGCGCGAAAATGCCCGTCAGTTTCTGAAGGACAACGCCGACATCCGTCAGGCGCTCGATACCGAACTGCGCAAGGCGCTGGGTTTAGTGAAACCGGAACCGGTACCGGTGGCGGAAGCCGCGTCGGCGGCCACGGCATCTCCAAGACCGGTCCCAGCCCGCCGATAACCGCAGTGCGCGCGGCGCCATGAATGAGTTCGAACGGCGCCGCGCAATCCAACAACTCCTGGCGCGAATCGACACCGCCCCTGGCCGGCGCAGCGCCGGAGTTTTGCCCACGGGCTTCGCGGCATTGGATGCCGCGCTGGGAATCGGCGGTTTCGCGCGGGGCGCGATCACGGAAATTTTTGGTCCCGCATCCTGTGGAAAAACTGCACTCGTATTGCAGGCCATCGCCCACCAGCAGATCGAAGGAGCGACGGCGGCATGGATTGACGCAGAGCATGCATTCGACGCCGCATTCGCCGCTCATCTCGGCGTTGATGTGGCCCGACTGCCGGTGACCACACCCGACAGCGCCGAAGAAGCGCTCGACATGACGCGCCGGCTGGCTTCATCGGGCGCCGTGGATCTGATCGCGATCGATTCGGTGGCGGCGCTGGTGCCGCGCCTGGAATTGGAAACGGGCCTGGCGGCCAGTGGCCTGCAAAGCCGCATGTTGAGCACGGAACTGCGCAGGCTTTCGCAGAACGCGAAGCGTACGGGTACGGCGATTGTGCTGCTGAACCAGACGCGATTCCGCCCGGGCGGCGAGCCGGAGACCAGCACCGGAGGCGTTTCCGTCAAGCTCTACACGGCGGTGCGGATTGCGCTTTCGGCGCAGGGGCGGCGCGTGCGTGTTCGTGTCGTGAAGAACAATCTCGCGGCCGCGTTTTTAGAGGCGCATTTAGAGTGGCGGCGCGAAGGGGGATTCATCGAAGCCCGTTGAACCGGGCGTGAAATGCATATAGCGCAAAAAAACCCCGAAAAATCAGGCTTTTTTTGCGCATTTCTCTTTACATCAAACAGGCCTTCCCTTATGATGGAAACGAATTGAGACGGCCGTGGCAGCGAAAGCCGCTTCATTCGATAGTGTTCAATGGGGATGAGCGCGGCTCCCGCGCGACGTGCGGACCCGCTCCAAAATTCAGAGTCAAAAACCGAGGGCGGAAATCAGAAGGAGAGATATGGCGAATCAGAGAATGACCCAGACGCAACTGGTGCGAACGCTGGCGGAGGGCTGCGAAGTCAACAACAAGACCGCGCGTGCCTTTCTGGACGGCCTCTCGAGCCTGGCGATCTCGGAAGTGAAGAAGAACGGCGTATTCGTCCTGCCGGGCATCGGCCGGTTGGTGCGCGTGGATCGCAAGGCGCGGTTAGGCCGCAATCCGGCGACGGGCGAGACGATCAAGATCCCGGCCAAGAAGGTCGTGAAATTCCGCGTGGCCAAGGCCGCGAAAGACGCGATCGTCCCACCGAAGAAAAAGTAGTTCCTTCCCAAAAATCAAAAAACCCCGCGATTCCGGTCCCGGTTCGCGGGGTTTGATTCCTTGTAAAAAAGCCGATGAACTCAGCCGACCTGCGGGCTGCTTCCGGAAGCCGCTTACTTCTTCGCTTCGACCTTTTCGTCGGTGGTACTGCTCTGTGTTTCGTCGCCCTTCAAGGCAGTCTTGAAGTTGCGAATTCCTTCGCCTAAACCCTTCGCTACTTCTGGGATTTTCTTGCCGCCAAACAACAGCACCGCAACTCCCAGGATGACGAGAAGTTCGGGAAAGCCAATAGACCGCATACGGCCTCCTTACAGACCATTGTAAAGATTGGTCCAGTCCTAGTCAACCTGCTGAAAACCCTATGAATCCGAAGACCCGGCGGTCGCCTTGGCCCGGATTTTCAGCACGATCGGAGTGCCGCGGAAGCCGAAGCGCCGGCGGATCTGGTTGATCAACTGACGCTCGTGCGAGAAGTGCAGCGGGCCGCCGCGCCCGGTAAACAGCACGAAGGTCGGCGGCCGCACCGAAGCCTGCGTCATATAAAAGATCTTGCGTTCCTCAAATCGAAGCTGTTCGACGAAGCGGTTCAATTCGCCGGTCGGAATGCGCTGCGCGGCCGAAGCGTCCACTTCGCGAATCATCCGGAATATCGGCTTCACGCCGACGCCGGTCTTCGCCGAAAGAAAGACAACCGGCGCATATTCGAGAAACTTGAAGTGATCGCGCGCGTCGCGCTCGAAGGCGCGTTTCTTCGCTTCCTTGATCTGATCCCATTTGTTCACGCAGATAATCAGTGCGCGCCCGCCTTCGTGGGCGTAACCGGCAATCGTGGCGTCGAGCCCGACCACGCCTTCGGTGGCGTCAAGCACCAGCAGCGCGACCTGCGCCATGCGGATGTGCCGCCGCGCCATTACGACGCTCAGCTTTTCCGCCATCAGCTTGGTCTTGCCCTTGCGGCGGATGCCTGCGGTATCGACGAACTGGTATTCGACGCCGTTGTGGGGCACCGTCTCATCGACCGCGTCGCGCGTGGTTCCGGCCACCGGCGAGACGATCGAACGCTCTTGCCCGGTGAGGGCGTTGAGTAGCGTCGACTTGCCGACATTGGGCCGGCCGATGATCGCTACCTTAATTGGCGCGGCGGCAGTGGCGGGTTCAGTGGGGGCTTCGGTAGTGGGGAAACCGGCGGTGATCTGATCCAGCAGCGCATCCACGCCCACGCCGTGTTCGGCGGAGACGGGGACGACATCCGCGACGCCCAGCTCGTAGAACTCGTGAGCGAGGGATTCGCGGGACGCGGCATCAATCTTGTTGACCGCCAGCGTGACGGGCTTGCCGAGCCGCTGCAGCATCTGGGCGAGGTCGCGGTCGGCGCCGGTGATCTCGGCGCGCCCGTCTACAAGCAAGATGATGTGGCAGGCCGATTCCAGAGCCACGCGCGCCTGGCGCAGGATCTGGCTCGGGATATATTCCTGATCGTGGATGACGATGCCGCCGGTATCGATCAACTCGAAACGGACGCCGTGGTGTTCCGCCAGCCCATGAATGCGGTCGCGCGTGATGCCCGGCTCATCGCCGACGATAGCGCGCCGCTGTCCTGTGATGCGATTGAAGAGGGTGGACTTCCCGACATTGGGCCGGCCCACAATCACCACCGTGGAGAGAGCAGCCGACATGCACCCTCATGATAGCGTGCTACATTTCGAAAGTTGAAACACTACCCGATTTTCCTCGATCTGCAAGGCCGGCGGGTGCTGGTAGTGGGCGCCGGCAAGGTGGCGTTGCGGAAGGCGCGCGGGCTGGTGGAGGCGGGCGCGCGGGTGACTGTAGTGGCGCCGCAGTGCGTGCCGGGATTCGCGGACTTGGCGGTGCGGATGGTGAGGCGGCGATTTCGGAAATCGGACCTGGACGGCGTGACGCTGGTGTTCGCGGCGACGGACGATCGGAGGGTGAATCACAGGGTCGGCGAGTTGGCCCGGCAACGCGGCATTTTCGCAAACATCGCCGACGCTGCCGAAGAGTGCGATTTCATTGTGCCGGCACGCCTGGAGCGCGGCATAGTGCAGATTGCGATCGCCACTGGCGGCCGGAATCCGCGAGTGTCGGCCGAGTTGCGGAAGAGACTGGACGTGCTGGTATAGGATCCTGGCCAGTGCTCGATCAAAACCGTCTGTAGGATATGAGACGTATCTTCTGACGCCGCTGGCGAACCTGGCCGCCATTCGCAATTTAGAGTTGCGAGGCATCCAGCGCGTCGAGCCGGCGCTGGTACCTTCGGGCCAACCGGAGGTTTAGAGGCACCACGATTGCCGCTACGGCCAAGAAGAGGACCAGTTGCAGTTCGACGAGCGTCGCCAAGACGGGCCGATCGAGCGCAAAGGCAACATTGAAGAGAATCGGCCCGGGCAGAATGGGCAGCAGCCACGAAAGCACGCCTTTGCCGCGATGGAAATCGCGCTGACGTTCCAGCTCGCCGCGGTAGAAGCGGACGCACTCGATGGCGCCGGCCGCGGGCATCATTCTTCCGGGACGCCTCCAAAACTGGGCGATTCCATTTCCTGCTCCCAGGATGCTCATCACCGATCCGATCCGTTCCAGAGCCGTCGCGGAATGGAGGAGGAAGAAGAAGTACGCCGCGATGATGAGGCAACAAACAACCGGCACAAACGAATTCCTCAAGCGGATCCTGGACTGTAGTTTCCGCGCCTCCCGGCGAAGGTCATCCGCGGAGACCTGAACCGGATTCGTCGCAAGTTCCCTCCAGAGACGGCTCACCTCATCAGGCAAATAATCAAGGTGCATTGGTACCTCCCGAATGAAATTGGCGGACGAGAACATTCTTGATGCGATGAATTCTCGTCCAGACGTTGGCGCTGGACAGGCCGGAGATCTGGCTGATGGATTCGGCGTCAAGACCTTCGAGATAGCGGAGGATCAGCTGGCGATCAATCAATTCCAGCCGCTGAATCAGCGCCAGAAGGCGTGCCAGCGCTTTGTGCCGGTCAGCCGCGTGCTCCACGTTTTGAGGGTCTACGGGAGTGTCGATCTCGTCCAGCGTGACAAAGGCCGGCGACTTGCTCTTTTTTCGAACAACCTGGGATGTCGCCACGTTGTGCGCAACGCGATAGATCCAGGTTCGCAGCGAGCAGCGCTCATCGAAGTTTTCAAAACTTTTCCACAATGCGATGGATTTCCGGGATGAGGTCGCGGCGCCGGTCGGGGTCCGCTTCATAGGCCCAGGCGAGGCGCTCCAATGCGGCGGCATATTCGTCGGCGGTTCGCCGCCAATACTCCTCTTGCCGGGATTTGCCGCTCACCCGGAGCTCACTTTTCCCCACACGAGAGTTAGTCGAAAGCAGGAGCGCCACCTTACAGTTTCTTGCAATTGAAGAGGGACATGCAGATTGCGATCGCGACCGGAGGACGGAACCCGAGAGTGCCAGCGGGATTGAGGAGGGAACCCTAAAGGCCGATTTAGCCTGGAGCCAGTCAGGCGGTTAAGGATCGGCGCGTGGGCCCGTAACGGGCGTTGTTGCCAGATTTGACCCAATGCCACTCGTGCCCGCCGCCCAGAACGAGACAAGAAAGCAGGCAGAAAACCAGGAAGAGCCTTCGTTTCATCGTGAAAATGTGCCTGGTGCGGTCGCGGCTATTCCGCCATGAATCGAATGGCATTTACCATGGTAAAATGGCACCGTGAATGGCAAAATCACGATAGACCGCGCCGGACGAGTCATCATCCCCAAGCCCGTCCGCGAAGAACTCCATCTCAAGCCGGGAGATTCTCTGGAACTCGAAGCCGGAGCCGATCAGATTACGCTTCGCCCCATTCGGCCCAAAGCCACACTCAAGAAGGAATACGGCATCTGGGTTTATCAGGGTGAGCCGACCGACCTTTCGATCGTCGACGTCATTGCCCGCGAGCGTGAGAACCGCATTCGAGACCTGCTCAAGTGAGAGATTTTCTGGACACCTCGGTCCTGGTTGCCGCGTTTTGGGCTGGCCATCCTAATCATCCGGCGAGCGTCAAACTTCTCGCGTCAGCCTCTCCCCGGCAATCGGGTTGCGCGGCGCATTCGATGGCCGAAGTTTATGCCACAATGACGGCCCTGCCACTGAAACCAGGCATCCCTCCCGAGCAGGCATTGCTCTTTATCGAAGAAATCCGGGACCGGCTCACCACCGTCACGCTGGACTCTGAGGAATACTTCGATGCCCTGCGAGCAAGTGCCGATCGCGGTTTATCCACCGGCCTGGTCTATGATGCCCTCTTGCTGCGCTGTGCCGCAAAAGTCAAGGCACGCACGATCTACACATCCAACGTGAGGCACTTCCAAGCCATTGCCCCCGAACTCGCCGACCGGATCCGCACGCCTTAGCGCTAAAATCGAATCATCCTTGATGCCCACCCAGGCCCGCGCCGCTTCCGCCCGACAATTCTTTTCGCGTAACGGCTCGCTCTCACAGTGGCATCCCAACTACGAATACCGGGCCGGCCAGGTGGATATGGCAGAGGCGGTCGAATCGGCGCTCGCCGACAAGCGGCACTTGATCGTCGAGGCCGGCACGGGAACCGGCAAGACGCTCGCGTATCTTGTGCCGGCGCTGCTTTCCGGCAAACGGATCATCGTCTCGACCGGCACCAAGAACCTGCAGGAGCAACTCTTCTTCAAGGACGTTCCCTTCCTGCAGCAGCACTTCACGCGGCCGCTGAAGGTCTGCTACATGAAAGGGCGCAACAACTACGCCTGCCGGCAGAAGATCTACGACGCGGAAAACGAGCCGATTTTATCGGGGCTGGAAGAGCTCTCTGATTTTCAGACGATCCGCGAATGGGAAAAAACCACCGAGTTCGGCGACCGCGCGGAAATCTCGACCTTGCCGGAATCGAGCTCGGCGTGGGCCAAAATCGATGCCCGCGCCGATCTTTGCACCGGCCAGAAATGCGCCAACTTCGAGCGCTGCTTTCTGACCCTGATGCATCAGCGCGCGCTCGAAAGCGACATCATCATCGTCAACCATCACCTCTTTTTCGCCGATCTCGCGATCAAAGATGAAAACTACGAAGGCGGCATTCTGCCCGACTACCACGCGGTGGTGTTTGACGAAGCGCATGAACTTGAAGAAGTCGCCGGCCAGTATTTCGGTGTCTCGATCAGCAACCACCGTTTTCAGGAGCTCCGCCGCGATCTTTCGGTAATCGGCCGCATCAAGAAATTCGGAACCCCGGAACTCGACCGCATCCTCGAACGTCTCGACGAACTCACGCTGCGCTTCTTCGGGCTGTTCGGGCCGGGTGAAGGACGGTCGCCGTTCCTCGGCCGCGCGGCTTTCCGCGAAGATCATGAAGAACTCTATTCCGATCTGCTCGGCGTCCTCGACCTCATCACGTCTCACTTGAAGCTGATCCACAATCCACCCGAAGAGATCATGCCGCTGTTCCGGCGCACCGTCGAGCTCTCGATGGGCCTGCGCTTCCTTTTGGAAGAGGATGACGACCGCTACGTCTACTGGGTCGAGAAGCGCGGGCGCGGCTGCTTCCTGCAGGCCACGCCAATCGATGTCGCCCGCCTGTTGACGGAGCGGCTGTTCGACCGCGTCGACACCGCCGTGCTGACCTCCGCCACCCTCGCGGTCGCCGGCGGATTCGAATACGTGCAGAAGCGGCTCGGGCTGGATAACGCGCGCACCCAGATCGTGGCTGGCCATTTCAATTATCAGAAGCAGGCGCTGTTGTATGTTCCACAGCATTTGCCCGACCCGCGCAGCCCGGCCTTTCCGAAATCGGCGGCGCAGGAAGTTGCCCGCATTCTGCGTCACAGCCGCGGCCGCGCCTTCGTGCTCTTCACCAGCTACCAGCAGATGCGGCTGGTCTACGACACGGTCTCGCTTGAAATCGATTACCCCACCCTGCTGCAAGGCACCGGCCCGCGACGGGCCCTGCTCGAAGAATTTCGCTCGACGCCCAACTGCGTCCTGTTCGCGACCGCGGCGTTCTGGCAGGGTGTCGACGTTCCGGGCGAACAGTTGAGCTGCGTTATCATAGATAAGCTGCCGTTCGCGGTTCCCTCCGATCCCGTGGTCCAGGCCCGGATCGAAAACATTCGCAGAGCCGGGGGAAATCCGTTTTACGACTACCAGATTCCGCAGGCCGCGATTGCGCTCAAGCAAGGCTTCGGGCGGCTGATTCGCAGCCGGTCCGATCGCGGCGTGCTGGTGCTGCTCGATAACCGGATTACCAAGCAGCGGTACGGGCAGGTGTTTTTCGACAGTCTTCCGGATTATTCGTTCACCACGCGGCTGGAAGACGTGGAGAATTTTTTCGATGTTTGAAGTCACGATTGAACAGACGTTCGCCGCCGGCCACGCTTTGCGTAACTATCACGGCAAATGCGAAAACGTGCACGGCCACAACTACCGCTGCCAGGTCACCATGGAAGGCGCGCAACTCGACAACGTCGGGCTGCTGGTGGATTTCGTCCTGCTGAAGCGGGTGGTGGGCGCGGTGATCGACCGCATGGACCATCAATGGCTGAACGACTTTCCGCCGTTCGATGTGCTGAACCCCTCGGCGGAGAACATCGCCAAGTTCATCTACGACGAAGTGACCAAGGGCATTAGAGTCCCCGGCGTGCGGCTCGGGTACGTGCGGCTGTGGGAGACGGACACGTCGTACGCCACCTATCGCGGCTAATTCCGATTCACACTACGCGTACCTCGGAAGGAACTTCGCCGCATTGCCGCGCTCAATCGCCGCCAACTCGTCTGCCGTCAGGCCACTGGTCTCCAGGCCCTGGCGATGCTTGGCGGCGTCGCCGCCGAAGGGGTAGTCGGTGCCAAAGACAATCTGCGAAACGCCGGCAATCGTTTTCAGCGCCTGCATCTGCACCACGTTGGTGGACATCGCCGTGTCGTAGTAAAAGCGGCGGAGCTGAAACAAGCGCGATTTCGGATCGGCCGGACGGCTCAGGACGCCATTCAGGGTGTCGGCGCCGCCAATCCCTAATCGCCCGATGACCGCGGGAATGGTGCCGCCGCCGTGGGAAAAGATGAAGCGGATATCGCCGTAGCGGGCAGCCGCGTTGGTCATCAGTAAACTGAGAACCGTGCGTGCCGTATCGGTCGGAAATTCGAGGGTCGTGGGATTCAATTCCGGCCAGAGGTCCTGGCAGCACGGCGCGTCGATGGGATGCGTGTACAGCACCGCCTTCCGGCGGTTCAGTTCCTCTAGAACCGGCTGGAACATCGGGTCGCCCAGCCAGTGATTGCCGTAGCTCGTGAGGATCCCGATGCCGTCGGCCTTCAGTGTGTCGAAGGCATACTCGATCTCCCGAAGGCTTTCGTCAATGAGCGGCAGCGGCAGAAGCGCGAACAGACCGAAGCGGCCTTTGTAATCGGCGGCCATCTTCGCGCCGTAGTCGTTCATTTCCCGCGCCAGGTTGCGGGCTTCATCGGGGTCGCCGAAATAGACGCCGGGCGATGTGACGGAAAGCATGGCCGTAGCGACGCCCTGCTTATCCATCAGTTCGATGTCGCGCGCCGGCGAGTAATTCTGCCAAAGCCCAAGCGGAAAAAAGCTGGTGAACCCCGGCGTTTTGTGGCCTTGTTTGGCAGTGAGCGTCTTCAAAAACGCCGGTGAAACGAAGTGGTGGTGGACATCAATGATGCGGGCGGGCGCGGATTGAGCCCGCAGGTTGCGCATGGCGAGGCATGCCCCGCCACTAAGGGCCGCCACCAGATCCCGGCGGGAAGGACGAGAAAGAGTCACGGGCTAGGTTTTCTCCAGGCATCGAGAATATCACAGGCGTTTTCACACTCACGCGACAATCAAGCCGATGCTCCCCAGCTAAGATAGTGAGGGGGAATACGGATTGAAGAAGTGGTTCGTGGCGCTGCTGGTTGTGGCGGCGGCCGTGGTCGGATGGGGCGTGTTCCGCAAAAGCACGCCCCCCAAGATCAGCTTCACCCGCGTGAAGCGCATCACGCTGGTCAGCACGCTGCCCACCAACGGCAAAGTCGAACCGTTCGACTGGCAGGCGATCCGCGCGGAACGGGCGGGCATTCTCATGGGGGTGAAGGTGCGGGACGGCCAGCGTGTCGCCAAGTACGAAGTGATCGCGTCCATTTCCGACCCCTCCGTGCAAGCCGATCTGGAAGCGGGAGAAGCCCGGGTGGCCGAGGCGAAGGCGAACCTGTCCGCACTCGAAGAAGGCGGCAAGCCGGCCGAACTGGTCGACATCGAAAACAGCATCAAACAGGCCCGTCTGCAACTGCAACAGCAGCAGACGGACTATGAAGCGCTCACTCGCCTGCAGCAGAAGCAAGCCGCCACGGCCGCGGAAGCCGATGCGGCTCGGCAGAAGGTAAAGCAATCGGAAACCGAAATCCAAGGCCTCGAGCAGCGCCGGACTTCCCTGGTGGCGAAGTCTGATCTGGCCGCGGCCCGGGCCCGCGTCCAAGACGCCCAGGCAACGTTCGATCTGGCGCGCGAGCGGGCGGCGCAGCGCCTCGTGCGGGCACCGATGGCCGGCATCATTTACGGGCTGGCGGTGCGGACCGGCGCTTACGTCAATCCCGGTGATCTACTCGCCAACGTCGGCAACCTCGACCGCCTGCGCGTGCGCGTGTACGTGGATGAGCCGGAATTGGGCCGGGTCGCCGAGGGGCAACCGGTCACGATCACCTGGCAGGCTCTCGCCGGAAAGCAATGGAAGGGGCAGGTCGAGCGGAAACCCAGTTCCATCCAGCCGCTGGGGACCCGCCAGGTCGGTGAAGTGATGTGCCTGATCGATAATCCCGGCCATGAGCTGATTCCGGGGACCAATGTGGACGCCGTGATCCGGACAGCCGTAGTCGAACGCGCGCTGGTGATTCCCAAAGAGACGCTCCGCCACGATGCGCAAGGCAATTATGTTTTGTTACTGAAAGACGATGTGGTCGAGCGGCGCGCAGTCACCACCGGGGTGACCAGCATCAGTGAAGTCGAAGTGACCGGAGGGCTCGCGGAAGGCGACCAGGTGGCACTGCCTTCCGACACACCCGTTCAGCCGGGCGATCGCATCACGCCCGAAGCAGTAATTTAACGCACAAGACACGCGCTTAGCGGGCAAACCGCCGAATTGCGCTACACTGGGGTTACCCTAGGTAAATTTCGCTTGAATCGGTTTGTCTTCGCAGCCATCCTTTTGGTGGCGGCGGTGGTCCCGGCCACCGGCGCAGAGCTCGGGCAACTGGATGCCAGCCCCACGCTGTTCACAGTGATGGCGGCGATCAATGCAGCCGGCTACAGTGCCGAACTCTCCTCACCCAATAACCATCCGCTGCGCGAAGCTATTCGCGCGGAGTTGGCCAAGCGAAATATCCCGTCGCTGCCGGCCATCCGCGATTTTTTTGAACGGCACCGCAAGAAGAATGACGTCCTGGAATTGAGCCAGTACGTCTCGTTCGCCCTTAGCGCGAGTGGAGCGCCGACATTCGAGATCAAGCAACGCGACGTCGATGTGCCGCCCGACGTCACACCCCTCAAAGAGTTCTCGCCGCTGCTGGCAGCCTTTTATAAGGAAGCCGGTATCGAGGATTTATGGAAGCGCTCGCAGCCGGCGATCGACCAATATCTGGCGCTCTATCATAGGCCGGTTTCCGAAGCCGTTCTCCAGGTCAATTCTTACTTGCGGCAACAGACGTCGGGCTTCAAAGGACGCCACTTTCAGATTTTCATCGAGTTGCTGGCGGCGCCCAACCAGGTGCAGACACGCAGCTATGGTAACGACTACACGATCGTCGTGACTCCCTCGCCCGAGCCGCGGACCTTCGACGTACGCCATGCCTACTTGCATTACCTGCTCGATCCGTTATCGACCCGCTATCAGGAAATTCTGGACCGGAAGAAGCCTCTCGCTGCGATCGCGCAACAGGTGCCCGCGCTCGATGATTCGTTCAAGGACGATTTTCTGCTGCTCACCACGGAATCGCTCATCAAAGCGGTTGAGGCCAAGCTGGACCATCGCCCCGACGGCATTCAACAGGCGCTCCGCCAGGGTTACATTCTGACGCCATTCTTCGCCGAGCAATTGCCGATTTACGAGAAGCAGGAACAGGCGATGCTGTATTACTATCCGATGCTGGTGGGCGCCATCGATTTGCTGATCGAGAACACACGGCTCTCGCATGTGCAGTTCGACCGCTCTGCCACGCAACGGGCAGTCGTGCCGACAACCCAGCCCCCGGCTCCGCCTCCACTGACCGGCGCCGCCAAGACGCTCGACAACGCGGAGCAACTCTACGCGGGACGCGATCTCGACAAAGCCAAGAAGCTTTACCTCGACGTATTGCAGCAGACCGATAGTCCGGTCATGCATGCCGCGGCGTATTATGGCATGGCTCGTATTGCCGCGTTGCAGAAGGATCCGGACCTGGCGCAGCAACTCTTCAAGAAGACGCTCGATCTGCAGCCGGAGCCGCCGGTGAAGGCCTGGACACTCGTGTACCTGGGACGGCTGTCGGTCGCCGCGGGCGACCGCGCGCAGGCGGTCCAGTATTTTCAGAGCGCCTTGATGGTGGAAGGAGCGTCCGCGGCGGCGCAGCAGGCTGCCTCGCAGGGCGTGGAGTCGACTTCGAAACCGTGAAACGGAAAAAAGGAGTTTGGAGATGAAACGACTAATTCTCGCCGGGATTTTGGCATTGGCCGTGGGCGCCCCCGGT
>Ga0335078_10003453_pt1 | contig 23538 bp, 33 predicted proteins | sample Lox_Sample_32_FD_206711 | JGI IMG/M metagenome (GOLD analysis project Ga0335078, IMG submission 206711) | Soil microbial communities from Loxahatchee National Wildlife Refuge, Florida, United States - Lox_Sample_3.2 | ecosystem: Environmental > Terrestrial > Soil > Wetlands | place: USA... | reverse complement strand
TCGGTGCGCAAGGAAAACTGTTTAAAGCGCATGACCTCACGGACTTGCTCCCGCAGGCGCAGTTTTGGATTGGGAATGAGACTTTCGCGAGGCCGGAATGTGGTAATTTCCGCCACCATATTTGAAAGTGTTTTTACACAACTTTAACTGGACAAGCCAGATAAAACGGATTAGATAAGTTTTTATGACAAGTGATATACAACAGTTTTGTTGCATACTTACTAGTTAGGCGGCGATGAGCTATGAAAGCAAAAGTCACAACAATCATTTTGCTCTTTTCGGTCGTCATACTGAGCGGATGTTTATCTACGAATCCTAGCCGACAAACAATCAGTCAATGGATTCCTCTGGGCACTCCACAGGAAGACGCTATCGGAATCATGAAACAGCGTGGCTTTGAAAGTGGGCAATGTGGGAGCGAACAGAGGCGACCGAAAGGAGAGACTGTTTTTTACTTTGGGCACGAAACCAAAATCCTAAAAAACACGCATTACTTTTTCGTTCACTTCAAAGACGGGAAGGCTGTTTCTATTGACGGCCCGTGGACTAGCAACGATTTCTTCGACTTCTTATATCATTATGAAAAGTCAGGAGGATGACATGCCTTTGCCGCCTAACAAATCGCTGCAGGCAACGCGGGGTGGCGGTTCCAGTTCCGCTTCGCGGTTGACGCTGGTTGATCCCGCGTGCCTGAGCTCTGGACGTTAGGCGACATATCACATTTTATGACCACGTTGACCTGGATATACATTATTGGAGCAGTCGTAGAAGCAGGTATCGTCACAGCTGCCTTTTTTGGACTTCGTTCCTATCGCACGAAGTTCCGCCGCCAGCATTTGCTGCCATTCATAGCCGCTGCTGTTCCGTGGTTTGTGTTGGCTTTTATTTTTTGGAATCCAGTATTCTCGACATTTCTTTTAGCAAGCGTCATTGGAATTTATGCGCCTTGCATTTATTGGATGCTTACATCACCAAATGATAACCGTGTCGCCTAACAAATCGCTGCAGCCAACCGCCGTTGGGCGCCTCAGTTCCGCTATCGCGGAGGACCATTCACATCGTCGGTGGCTGAGCTCTGGACGTTAGGTGGCTTGCGCATATGGAGCAAAGAAAGAACGATTTGCGATGGTTGCGAGTAGCTGTAGCTTTCCTGCTCGGTGTCCTACTGCTTATGGAATTAGTGCCGAGCACGGTGCCGGCCAAGGGGGGTATTATTGCAGCCCCGGGCGCATTTTTATTGGTGATTGGTTATACCGCAGTTGTAACAGCCTGCACAGTGTTCGGTATCGTGCGCTGCAACTATTACGAGTTTGTTGGATGGGCTTTGTTTGTACTCTCCATCCTCCGCGGTATCTTTAGATAGTTTGTAGATCGTTTGCTTTGGATTTTATGGTTATGAGATTTTGGCCACCTAACAAATCGCTGCAGCCAACCGCCGTTGGGCGCCTCAGTTCCGCTATCGCGGTCAACCATTCAGCCCGGCGGTGGCTGAGCTCTGGACGTTAGGCGGCTACGCGCTTTGACATGCCAATGTTCCATTTCAGATTTGAGGTTCGTCCGAAGCAGACGCACCCAAAGTTCGGCCAGTATGCTGGTGCGATGGTTTGTTGTTGGATTCAGCGCGATACGCAGGATCAGGCAGCGGCAGTCGCACGCGGTTGGATTGGCGATGAGGATTGGACGATCATCAGGACGGAGCACGCTGATGTTATCACGAGAGAGACCCAGCTTCCCAATGGGATGCAGTATTTCGAGCAGGCGGAGATTGACGGCGAGGTGTTCGTCTTCTTCACTTCTCCAGTTGGAGCATCGGATGATGACACGAACGCCGCCTAACAAATCGCTGCAGGCAACGCGGGATGGCGCTCTCAGTTCCGCTTCGCGGTTCACGCTGGTTGGTCCCGCGTGCCTGAGCTCTGGACGTTAGACCACGAGAGCGTATCATGGAAACCGAACACCCAGTTCTTTCGGTGCAGCGATTGAGTTGGCGCTTCTTTGTCTTGGCAGCGTTTATGGCGCTTCTCGCGCCGCTGTTGGCAGACAGCTTGCAATCATTTTTTGTGGTGAACGGTGGCATCAGATTTTATCAGGCTATATTTTCATTGTATTTGACCAGTCCCGAAGGTTTGTTTGTTTTTGTCAGCGCACGAGCGATTATCACGTTTTTGATTCTTTGGTTTTTCGCCAGGATTGGATTTCGTGACCGGACGGTTTGGATTTGCTTGGCTGTTTTATGGCTTCTCGCAGATTACATGCTCGAACCAGCAGTTATCAAATGACGTGGTCTAACAAATCGCTGCAGGCAACGCGGGATGGCCGTTCCAGTTCCGCTTCGCGGTTGACGCTGGTTGATCCCGCGTGCCTGAGCTCTGGACGTTAGCCAGCATGACCACATCACTTACCATTCCAAGTCGTCGCTTTATCCTGTTTCTGATTTTCGGGATATTGCTGGCGATATTTCCGGTGCTCGTCAGCGATGAGACGTGGGACAGATTTGGCGAGTGGTTCTTTTCATGGATTCCAGCACATCCACCTGCCGGATTGGAGAGTTTATTCGGGCTTATTGTGATGCCGTTTTTCATGTTGCGCGGGTTTGGGTATATGATTGGGACGGCGATATTCTTCTGGTGCGCTGGGCGTTACTGTTTGCGGCTCCCGAAGCCTGTGATTTCACCAGCCTTGTTGGTTCCGCTGTTATGTGATGCTTATGTGTTCGCGCAGGCGCTTCCATTTTTAGCCGTGCCACGCGGAGCCGAGATTCGTCCGATGGGTTGGGCGTTTTTTTCTGTCTTGTTGGCACTCGGTATGACGGCATTCGGATTGATTTATGTGTCAGCACAGTTGCGCACGCAGCAGGGGCGAGTATTTTGTGGCATTGGTTTTTTCTTGAGCATATTGCCCATCCCGATTGTGATGTCGTCACTTCGGTTGATGGCTGCTATCAAGGGATTCGAGTTGGAGCCATGAAAACGAAGCTGGCTAACAAATCGCTGCAGGCAACGCGGGATGGCCGATCCAGTTCCGCTTCGCGGTTCACGCTCTTTGGTCCCGCGTGCCTGAGCTCTGGACGTTAGCCATCATTCCGCTATGCAGAGCAAACGATTATCTTCGCCTTTTGCATTCACTGGCAGTGCCATTAGCATAGTTGGCATTCTCGCCATCTGCTGGCTAGAGTGGCGATTTTACCAAGATGTTTCTGTCCTCCCAAAGGGGACGGAGATTCGTCCGATGATGCAGGCTTTTCTGGAGGTCGCAGTTTGCTTCATCACTCTCGCTTTGGCGATTCCGCTTTCGGCGACAGGTATATTTTTTAGCATCAAGGAGCGCCGATTAGCCATTGGCATCCTTTCAGCCATTGGTTTAATTTTAGCATTTATACCGTGGCCGCTTGCCCACTGGCTGGGACAGAGGACTATTGCTGCCACTGGTGTTATACTCGAACCATGATGGCTAACAAATCGCTGCAGCCAACCGCCGTTGGGCGCCTCAGTTCCGCTATCGCGGTCAACCATTCAGCCCGGCGGTGGCTGAGCTCTGGACGTTAGGCGTCTCCGATACAAGCGTATGAACATTCGCGTCTTTGTGATGGCAGTGATAGCAGCCGTTCTTACCGGCTGTGGCACCATCAAGAGTTATGACCAGTTGGCGCAGCCAACAGATAAGGATTTGGCGACATACGTTGGAGGCACCATTTTCAAAGTAAATCGGTCGAGTGATTTGCCAAACGCCTTTGGGAGAGCTGACATCTTTGGCGGTAAAGTGTTCGCTGGATATACAGAGCTTCGCTACCAAGGGATGACAGATGATGGAAGACTTATTTTGCGAGTCACGGAGATTGAGACCCACTCAACGGAGACGACCATGAGCAGATATGGGCAGACGAGTGGTAGTTTTAGTGGCTATTCAAGTCCCGGAGGAGGCGTTTACGGCAATGTGACGGTGCATCACCCTCCGCCGGGCAGCACAGAGATACTGCCGCCAAATACGACGGACCTTGCGTTCGATGCCACGAAGGAGAAAGAATTGGCGGTGGCAGGAGTCCGGGTATCATTTATCGAGTTTACTCCACAGACGCTGCGATACAGATTACAGACTGCACCATGAACCAGACGCCTAACAAATCGCTGCAGGCAACGCGGGATGGCCGTCTCAGTTCCGCTTCGCGGTTCACGTCATTTGATCCCGCGTGCCTGAGCTTTGGACGTTAGGCGCAGTCGGATTATGAAAGTTTCAGGACCATCTCCCCGAGCGCTGTGGGCGCTCCTTTGGCGGTCTGTAGTTTTACTTCCATTTGCGTCGGTCTTGCTCGTTCTGCTTTGCGTTGCTTGGATTGGTTTAGTTGCGCTGCCGATTGCTGCCGGATTTTGTGTTTGGAGTTCTGACTGGTTATGGGCAGTTGTTTGTGTTGCACTTTGGCTTCCGACATTTGTTTTTGTCCGGTGGCTTTGGAAGAGAGAGCGTTCAGATTCTTTCAAGCATGATGGAGATTTAGTATGAGAAATGCGCCTAACAAATCGCTGCAGGCAACCGCCACCGCGCCTTCATTTTGACGAGACCATGAAATTTGGACATCATCATTGCAGCCAGCCTCAGTCTCCGGTGGCGGTGCCTGAGCTTGGACGTTAGCCGTCATGAGCAGCGACACGACGAGCACGAGGGCCTTCAGAAATCTGAGCAACTGCACGGTCCTCATCATCGTCGGGCCGCTGTTTGGCACTCTGGCTGTCATTCTCGCTTGCGCTGGCGCAGCTTGGTACGCACTGGCAGTACCGTTAGGATTTCTTCCTGTTGCGGTTGCGTTCCTCCTGTTCCAGAAGGCCGCGCGACCTTCTTATGCCAGATACCTGTATGTCAGGCTTGGACCAGGAGGACCTGAGCGATGCCTTGGGCATATGTTCTCTCGGGCCTTTGGCGCCTCCGATTTCAGTCGCTTCTGGCAGTACTGGAATCCCTTCTGGGGCTACTTTCTGGGTTACTTCTGCTATGTTCCGTTGCGGCGTATTGCGCCCCGACCATTGTGCGTGATCGCCACCTTCGCACTGAATGGACTGCTTCATGATCAGATGTATTGTGGTCTTTCGGCTTCGCCCGGACCGAACGCCTGCCCTTTCCGTTTCCTGTCTTTACTTTGTGTCTGGTCATGATTGCCGTTATCATCCTGGCAGCCGAACGCTATCGATTCACACTTGTCCATTTCTCCTTGCCCACGCGCGTCGCTTGCCACGTGCTTGCGCTTGTTGGCCCGTTCGCCTTTTCAGTCGGCCTTCTCCTCCTCACACGAAGATGACGGCTAACAAAATCGCTGCAGGCAACCGCCACCGCGCCTTCAGTTTTGACGGGACCATGAAATTTGGATATCATCCTTGCAGCCAAGCTCAGTCTCCGGTGGCGGTGCCTGAGCTTGGACGTTAGACGGCAGCATGAAGGCGCGCATTACATTGATGCTTATGGCTGCATCGCTCATGCTTTCCAGCGGATGTGCTACGAATTGGATGGTTGACATTTCGACAGAGCGGATTGAGGTGGAGTCGCCTGAATCAAATGGGCTTACAGCAACAAACGCCCTAAAGCTTTTTGGTGACGTAGCCGGCCAGCTCGGATTGGATGTCCGGGGTCCAGTGCCACAGCCTAGAGGCAACGAGCCGGTCATTCAATACGATGCGATTGCTCATAGTCATTTGAGTTTGGATTTGTATATTACGAAAAGCGCCATCAACATTTATTGCTGTTCGGATATATCATTGGATGAAGCGAAGCGGGCTGCGTCATCGATCGAACGAGCGTTTGATGAGCGAGATATTCGATACAGCATATCCAACCGAACAGGAAGTTTTTTTAATTGATGCGAGACGAGAAACGGGCCGTCTAACAGATCGCTGCCAACGGCCGTTGGCGCTGGCCGTTCCGCTGTCGCGGTTCACGCCGCGAATCGGTGGTGGCTCAGCTCGTTAGCGCATCATCAGACGCACCATGAAAAGAATGACCGCAAAGGTATTGTTTGCAACGTGCATCGTTTTGGCGTGTGGCAGTCTAAGCGCGCAAACAAATGTCTGGCAGCCATCGCCGGGACACATGCAATTGCCGATATGGCCGGGGGCAGTGCCGGATCCGCAGCCTGTCCCGGGGCCGGAGTATGTTACAAATGTGTTGTCGCCCAGCGGCGTGTCATGGGTTGCATTATGTAACGTTTCACTGCCCACGATGACGGTCTATTCGCCAAAAGGGAAAAACACCGGCGTTGCGGTAGTCGTGTTTCCCGGCGGGGGCTACAATTGCCTGGCCATCGATCTTGAAGGCACGGAGATTTGTGACTGGCTGACTTCCAATGGGATTACGGCGGTGCTGTTGAAATACCGCGTGCCGACTCCGAGAAGGGAGGCGTATAGGACGTCGCGGATGGCGTTGGAAGATGCGCAGCGGACGGTGGGGTTGGTGCGCTTTCACGCCGCCGGGTGGCAGATTGATCCGCACAAGATTGGCGTGATCGGCTTTTCGGCAGGGGGGCATATGGTGGCGGCGATGAGCACGCATTTTGACCGGCGTTTGTATCCGGCTGCAGATGCGGCTGACAAAGAAAGCTGCCGCCCGGATTTTGCGATAGCTTGCTATCCGGGACATCTGTGGGACAGCGGTGAAAACGGTGAAGACCTTAAGTTGAATCCGAATGTTCCGGTTACGCACAATACGCCACCGACATTTTTGTTACAGGCCGAGGATGACGATGTGGACGGTGTCGAACAGTCGCTGGTTTATTACATTGGGCTGAAGAAGGCCAAGGTTCCCGTCGAAATGCATTTGTATGCCCAAGGGGGTCATGGGTTTGGGCTGCGGCCATCGAAATTTCCGATTACGGGATGGCCTCAGTTGGTGGGGACGTGGCTAGGGACAATTGGCATGACCCCAAGGTAGGTGAAAATGCTGCCTCTCAAGAAACCCGGCGACCAAGTGGTTGGGATGGAGGATGGTTTAAAGCCGAGGGCGGCGGCGGATTGTTGGAGGCGCTTGATTTTCTTGCAGCGGAGTTTTTCTTCTGCCGCAGCCCAGACTGAGGGATCGTAAGGCTGCCGTATCACCGGAAGAGTGCCGCGCCTGCGGCTTTGACCGGGCCATGAAATTTGAATATCACATTTCAGGTTCACCTTGCTGCCTGCCTCACCGCAACTGCGAAACGAAGTCGGATGGCGGACCTGAGATCGGGCGTTCGACCACTTCCCACATCGTATGAAAAATGCACCTACGGCGGCAGGGAATATCCGGATGATGCCAGCGTTTGCCCGACAGACGGACAACTGAAAACCGGGCGAAGTGATGGTATGTCCTGCATTCAAATCTGCCGGCAAAACACGTTCCGACACTTCTACCCGATTCAGCCTTTTGCCTTGTTGAAACCACCTTCCGCCTAATTCTGCCTTTTGCCCCCTGAATTCTGGATTATACGTGATCTCCCTGGGATATTTCCCTATAGGCATATCGAAGTTTCCCCAATAGCATTGATGCGGCATCTGGTGTTCTTTGGTATCCATGGGAGTAGATCACCCGATAGACGATTCTCCGGAATCCATTGGACGTCTTAAAATGGACAACGAACGGTTGCAGATGATTTTAGGATTGAGCATCCTTAAAATCAGGCATCTGGAATGCAAGCTGGATGAAGCCAGGCATGGAGGCCTGGCGGAGACTCCCGACGTTACCCTGAACGATTTGGGCCTGAACAGCCTTTTGCACTGAAATCTTTCCCGGAATCGCGAAATCGTTCTCGCCCTCGATTCGTAACAGGATCTTGGACGTTCAGCGTTGAATGTTGAAGGTTACCTTTCCGTCAACATCTGCTTTGAACTGGATCCCGTTACGACAGCATCACACTCGACCTGGCTTTGATCCCGCTTCAACAGGTCCGCGAGTTGCCCCGGGGCGTACGGCTTTTGAATGAAATTGACGCCCTCCGTCAGGTTCATTTTGTCCGGGAGCAGATCCGCGCTGTATCCGCTGGTGTAAACGATTCTCACCCCCGGTTTATCCATCAGAAATTGCGCCGCCAGATCCCGCCCGGTCACGCCGTCGGGTAAAACGATATCCATCAACACCAATTCTATCCGGTCCCTGTGCCCCCGCCAGATTTGGATCGCTTCCGCGCCGGAGCCGGCCTGCAAAACAACATAGCCGTAACGTTGCAACAATCTGGCGGCCGCGCGCCGGACCATCCATTCATCGTCCACAACAAGTACGGTTTCAGCATGGGTTTGCATTGATTTCCTTTTGCCCCCTCCGCCGACGGCGGTGGAGGGGACGGGACGCGGATCAGTGGCGGCGCAACTGCCTCTCCGCCTCAAACCAATGCCTTTGGTCCTGGCCGTGTTGTTGCCCCTCCGCCATCCAGATTTCATAGGCCTTGTGTTCAATCTCCAACTGGGAAGGAACCATTCCCGTGTGGCGCGTCGGCCTGGGCGCGCCCGCTTTTGGCGCCGATGACGTCGAAGTGGCCATGGATTCCGGTTCGGCGGACAACGACATTAATGTTTTCAACGTTTTCATGGTTTTGTCTGGTGCAGGGTTGTGTTTGTTCCCGCTGCCACGCGCCCCCCGGCGCTGTAGCCGATCGGGAAAATCATTTCATTCATTCAAACCCGAATGGTCGTAACCCGATTCTTTCCGTTGGACCTCATGCCATGCCAACGCCTCCGCCCCGTCGGTCCTGGCGTTGACCACGGTCGGAATCAGGGGTAAAAAATCCATCCGCAAACGATTCGCCAAATACAATGCCTGATACAAAAGAGCCTGGGCAACGACCACATCCAGCCCCGGCGACCCGGCGACGATCAAGGCCAGGACCCCGATATTTTTTCGACGCAGAAAACTCGACACTTCCAGCCATTGCACCATTTCCAACGGCAAATTGTGACCCCGCACCGAAAGCAACAGGACGTCGGCTCGCGCCAGAGCTTCCGCCGCCTGGTGGGCCAAAAAAGGATTCGCCAGGTCCTTCAGCTTCCAGAAATTCAGGCCAAACGCCAGCTCCACCTCGAATTTCAACAGCAACCCGTTGTACACCCGCATGGCCGATTCGCGAGTCGTGGCATCTTCCGAAAGCACGACAAAACGGCACGGATTGACTTCATCCAGCGGAAGCGTTTCTTGCACCGGTGCGATCATGGCTGCAACAAAAATTCTGACACAGAACCCGATGGCCGTTGAGCACCCCAAAAGCCGTACGCCATCGAAGGAGAGACTTTGAATTCTGTGCCATAATATGCTCCATCGAAATCGCTGATATTTCTTCTCAAATATTGACAAAGTTATTCACATTTCCTCCACACCTTATCCACATTTCACCCGATCATGTCGCGTTCCAGTGACATGGGTGTGATGCGTGATGCGTGACAGGCGCTTAAACTTATTGAACAGGAAATTGGCACGCGGTTGATTGACCGCGGCCGTCATTCCTTCGAACTCACACCAGCCGGTGTACTCTGCTATCAACATTTTCAGGAAATCTGCCGGCTGATCGAAACGATGCATTACCAGATGCGCCGGCCTTCGGGCGGCATCATCGAGCTGGCGTCCTGTTACAGCATCGGCCTGTATCATCTATCGCCTATTCTCCGTCAGTTCCGATTGGATCATGCCGATATTGAAATCCGCGTCCGTTACGGCTCGATTGATCATGCGCATATGGCAGTCATAAACAACGAGGTGGATCTTGGCCTGGTTTGTTATCCCCGGCGCCTGCAAGGATTGGCTGCAGACCTGTTCCGTAACGAACGGCTGCTTTTAGTCTGCCACCCACAACATCCTCTGGCCGAACGTTCAATGATCGAAATACAGGAACTGGCAGAACAGAAATTCATCGCCTGGCAAGAAATCCAGTATTCGCCGTTCTTGAAACGCATACCGAAACACCGGCAACATCTGTTTAAGCCGGTGTATGAATTCAACGAAGTGGAAATGGTCAAACGGATGGTGGAAATGAACGAAGGCATTGCCATCCTGCCGGAATCAACCGTCCAATCGGAGATCGCCGGGCAACAGCTGGTAGCGTTGCTGTTTGAGAACGGCGGTCATACCGAACCTTTGGCCGTCATCTATCGCAAGCAGAGAAAACTTACACCCGCCATGACAAACTTCATCAAAGCCTTGAAAAAACCTGCGCTTCCGGCAATTCAATATCAACAGCCATCAACCCCTTTTCTTTCATCCGTTTCAAATCGGGTAAATTGCCAACTCCAAGCCTAAGCCAGCTCAACACATCGCCATTTGAACGACACATACTCAGGCCTGTGTCCTGAATCCATTCGCTGACTGTCCAATGACCAGTAGAAATCAATCCTCGACAAGCGAATGTCCGTCGCTCATGGGCGAAAGTCGTTGACCGACTTTGCAAAGTCAGACCTTCAATTTGCAAAGTCGGAGACAAATAAGCGAAAAAGAGCGACTGACTTTCGAATTTGGGTCACTGACATTCGAAAGTCAGTGATCCAAATTCGAATCTCGTCCCCTGACATTCGAAAGTCGAAGGCTGACTTTGCAATGTCCGTGACTGACTTTGCAAAGTCAGAGACCGACTTTGCCTCTTTAGGAACAAATATTCCCATGTCAGAGACGGACATTCGCTGGTCAGAGCTATCTTTTGGGGGAAGAAAAATGCTAAAAACCAGGGCCGCGAATTCGTATCCCCTTGCCGTTCACTTTACTATCCCAAAAACGCCATCTATCAATCACTTATTCTGTGCAAGTCGAATCATAAAAAACGTCTATACTAATCAGTGGCATCCACCGTGCGGTCATTGGCCGCGTTAACCGGGTCAGTGCGGAGCCGAGTGGCTTCCTCCAGATGGCTCGATTTCATAAACGTAAAAATTGAAATGATTATGAAAAGAACGAACACAGTCAGCCTGGCCTACAAGACCATGCCGGCACCCACGGTGGCCCCGTTTATCGGATGGGTCATCTCGTGCATGAAAGACAATGAGGCGTTCCCCGAGCCGCCCGTGCCTCTCGTGCCCCCGACGAAGCCCGATCCGAGCGCACCCGTGGACATGACGACTCGCCAGAATAACCTGTTGGCGGCCACCTCGGCCGCTGAAGGTGGTGGAGTCGCGCAGACGGCGGCAAAAAATGCCGCTTTGGCCGCCGCCCTCGACGGGCTGGATGCACTGGCGTTCTATGTTCAGACGGTCGCAAGGTACGACTTGCCGATGTTGCTCACCTCCGGCTTCCAGGCCACGAGCACCAATCGCGCACAGTCGCCACTGGACCCGCCGTCTGTCACGGGCATAGACAACGATGTGTCCACGCAATTGGACGTGCATCTGACTCCGGTAGCCAACGCAGCTGGTTACGAGATACAAACCAGCAGCGGCACCAGCACATGGCAAACGGCCAAGTTCTCCTCGCAGGCTCGCACAATTACCCTGCCAGCAGCCGCAGTGGTGGGGCTGACGCCGGCGCGCCCAAGCCGGTGAATCTAATCAGCACTGCACTGCCAGCCAATTCAACGAATACGTCCGACGCCGCTTTGCAGAATTACACCAATGGCTGGAACACGCTGTCGCAGATTGTTCAGGCGGCCGGTGCGACCAAAGATGCCGCTGGCAATATTTTGCCGGGTGGAAGTTTGCGTCTCACTGCTGCCAGCGCCCGCTCGGTGTCAATGGACGAGAGTTTCACGCCGCCAATCGTTTTTGGTTACCTCGGTTTTGATTGCGCCATTGCTACCAACGGGGAATTGGGAGCGCCAATCCCAACGTATGCCATTCTCGGTCAAATGCCGGTACAAGGGACCATACGGATCTATGCCAACGAAACTTCAGCCAACTTACTTCGCAATTGGGTTCATCATCCCAAGGCCGAAGATATTCCCGCCGGCAAAACCGCGAGAGATGTGACCAAAGAACGGGAGAACTTGATTGCGGCCTGGATTAAAGAACAAAATGGAGAATACAATTTTGCCGATCTGCTTAACCGGTCTGATTTGGAACCTCAGCGAGAACAATTCCTCAAGGACAAAGGAACGGAATACAAAATAACCCAGTAAGGAGAATGTTATGGCCGTACAAACCTATCCTAAAGTTCCCAAAGACGATGTCGGTGGCGAAGTGCAAGACTACATCGATGCCGGTGCCAAAATGGTCACCGTGACCCCCAACACTGACGGGACCACTTGCACCGTGATAGTCGAGGAATAACAAAAGCCAACGCATCGAGCATCAGGAGATCCAACTATGAGCATGGAAGATTTATTCAGACCGCCGATGTTTCCCGACACGGGAACAACCTATTTGCCAATGGCCGTGTTTTCCGCCACCGACGAAGCCGGGTCGAAGGCGGAAATTGACAAGGCGATTGCCGGATTGAATCTCAAGGCCAATCAATTTTCCTCCAGCCGGGGTTTCACCAAGGATTACCTCGATTTGATCAGCCAGGCGGAAGCGCTGGCAACCGCCAAAAAATGGACTGAGGCGCGCAAGACCATCTGGGAGGCCACCTTCCTGCTGAACCGGGCGCTGGACAGCGATGGCGCCACCAAGTTCCGCAAGTGCATGGGTGTCTATTATGCATTCTGGATGGTGTTATTGGTGGGAATCGGTTGGTGGCTGAAACAGTCGGGCGCATGCGGCGATTCCGTGTGCGGTTTTGGTTCCACTTACTGGCGCTACATGCTGATGGGCGCACTGGGCGGACTCACGATTGCCATTTGGGGGATAATCGAGCATTCAGCCAACCTTGATTTCGACCGCGCCTATGCGGTCTGGTATTGGTTGAAACCCATACTGGGTGCCGTGATGGGCCTGGTTGCCGTCCTCGCCGTCATGGCGGGATTGTTTGCGGTGCAAGGCAAACAGGAAATCCAAAGCGAAAAGGCACTGTATATTGTCGCCTTTCTGGCCGGGTTCAGCGAACGGTTCTTCATTCGAATCATTGACAAATTAATGACGACATTGCTGGGAGGAGACCAATCGGCGCCAGCGTCCAAGTCCGGGGCGGCGAAAGGCTCCCCTTCCGGCTCGGGGAAATAGCGAAAGTTGGGAATCATGACTAAACTATTTATCGTCGAGATTTCAGTGGTCATCCTGCTTCTGGTCTCTCTTCTATTTTCGATTGGGTGGCGATGGAAATCCAACCCGGACCGGTGGGCTTTCCTGAAGGACCTCCTGATTCCACTCGTTACGCCAATGGTGGTTGTACTTTTGGGATTTTGGTTTGCCCAGCAGCAGGCGCAACAGCAGGCGGTGGAAGCGCAAAAGCAGTCGAGGCAGCAGGCGCTGGATGCGCAAATACAGGCAAAGCAGCAGGCACTGGATGCCGCCATTCAACAGCAGGCCAATGTTATGAAACAGGTAATGTTTTCCCAGGAACGCCGGGATACCTCCTTTCTGATAGCCGTTGACACGCAACTGACGGTCCATCTGCTCCGTTACGCCTCGCTGGAGAACAATCCGTCCAAGAATTTCGACGAGGAAGCCATTTTCTTTTTTTACGGATTGCACCGGGCCAAGCTGGTGAATTTGCAGGCAACCAGGGGAAGTCTGGCCTTTCCACGGCTATGGATGGAAAGCGCATTTCAAGAACTGGCTGACAACGTTGTGACGAATATTGTCGGCAATGATGTTCTCGACGAGAACGCTGTTCCGCAGGGCGAAGCTGTCATCTATAAATACTTCGGCCTGGCGGGCGGCGATGCCAAACAACCCGGGACGACTCCGCTCCTGATGGATTTCCATGCGCTGCTTGCCGCCAGCACCAACTCCGTTTTAACCGATGAAGAAACCGGCATTCTCAAGGCAGAATTTTCCCGCTTCCATCAGCGGCTGCAGGCAAATGACATAAACATGGATGATCTGGTTGGAGACCTGTTCGCCATGATCGGGCTTGTGAACTACGCCTATAACAATCTCTTCGCCGACTGGTATCAATTGCAAAAACATCCCGGCGATGATATCCCGAAAACGCCGCCCTTGTCGCCGGGTTGCCCGCCGGAACAATTTGCCCTTGGTTTGGAAAGCCTCGCGGACAACGAGGCGGATTCCATCACCAATGCATGGAATCGAATCTGCATATTGGTCAACCAACAACATCGCGGCAAACCATGAAGGCGCCGGTGTTGTGACATTACTGAGTTGAACAATGCTCTAAACAAGTTCGGGGCATGCGCCGACGCGGTAAAATCATGGCATCAAACAAACATGGCGGTATACAGTCTGGTGGGGCGAGGCTGCTAACGAGACGGCTCGCGAGGACGCTCGCCCTGCGGCGCTCCTCTCTCAGCGGTCTTTTGGTACGATGTCCGACTATATCGACGGACGTGAAGTTGAGTATGATGTTGAATACACGGAGTATGAATGCGGGCTTGCGATTCGGGATGGAAAGGAAATATCCTCCTGCAAAGACCGCCGGTGACATTGGAATTCAGATTGACTTCTAACGACTGTACGTCAGTTTGAACTTGTTATGATTCTTTATGGATTTATTGCTCACCATTTTAAAATTTTCGGGCATAATCGTTGCAGGTGCGCTGGGTATCCTCGGAACTGTTACTGAAACCCGTAATAAAAAAACCGGCCGATTGACACGCTGGGGAAAATGGGCTTTAAGACTTACCATTGCCGGTTTTGCCACTGCACTTCTTGCTCAGATTGCTGAGCAAATTAAAGGGCAAAAAGATAGTCAGAAAGCGCAGGATATTACCAACCGCCAACTTCAAAAAGCTGAGATATCACTAACTTACCTTGAGCGACTCGGCACGCGTTTCGACACACTTTCATTTATTCGCGGATCTTGAAAGCAAAGCATCCGTCGGTTGAACTGGTTCTTGTAGGTTTGAAAACACCATAGTTGTGTCTTCTCGCGGACATCCAGCAGCAGCTTAAGGCCGTGTGCTTTTGCCTCCTTCTCCAAATCTTCATCCACGACTAATGCCGTCCAGCAACAACAATTAACAATGTCATCACCAACAGCGGGATTTGCCCAATATGCAACCTGCGCTTTATCCAGCCATTCATTCCGGATGAGGTTCGCCAGCCAAAACGAGACCGTCAATTGCAAAGCTACAAGGAAGGCGGCCCGGAGTGTGAGTCACGCGCATCAGAACAGTCTGCCCGGGCGGAAACCGCCGGCGATTTTGAAAAACCGCGCTGCGTGTCCTGTTACGAATTCATTGAGCCCATGCCAAATTCCCCTCCTCCATTATGTCTTCCGAAATTGTGAGGTTTTGTTCCGGTCATAATCCTTGATCAAAATTCGCAAGTCTGTTTTCATAAAATCAGGTTTGCAGAAACAGTTACGAAAACCAATCATGCACCGGCCTGTGCACGCCGTTTGACCGAATACATGTTAGCCAAAAGCATGAGCAAAGCCTCTGTCATCTCGATCGATTGCGGTTTCGTTCCGACCGCGAATTATCCGCGTCCCGTTCTCGTGCACGACGGTTCCACGGCGCTGCTCTACTTCACTGCAGCGGCTCGCAGTCCCGGGGCGGAAGAAGAAAGAGTGGTTGCTGTGTGCGAGAGTTGTCTCTGCTCGAAGCTGGGCTACCCAAATGATGAGGCGCTAGCGGGGCACCCTTTGTACTCTAGTGGTCTCGGTTTCTACGGCATTTTTGAAGTTTCGCCCTCGCCGTGGATGGACGAAGTGAAAACCAGCAATCGGGTGAGTTTTCCGGAGTTCGATATGCCCAATAGCAGACATATCATCGTCACCTTGCACGACCATACCTACGAATGTCTCACGCAGAAGTTCTCCGTTTGTTTGGCAAGCGAGTACTCCGCCGATAAGATCGTAACTCGAATCGCGATGACGAAGAAAGAGGCTAACAAAGCGCTGCAGGCAACAGCCGTTGCGCCACCAGTTTTGTGAGTCATTGGTTTTATAAAGTCATTCGCTCCGGCGTGAGTCGCCTTCCAGCGGCTGTGCCTGAGCTTGGTCGTTAGGCCACATTACATGCTCAGCGAGAAGAACATTGTCATTATTTTGTTAGCTATGGGCTGGGTGGCATTTTCTATTGCCTGGCATTGGTTCCGGTCGAGATTTCTCTTGAGGCAGTGGGCGAAAGCAAACGGATTCGAGTTAGTGAAGATGAGTATACCTTGGACCACGATCGGACCATTTCTTGCCTCAAAGCGTCAGGAGGTTTACCAGATAAGAGTCCGCGACCGTCAAGGCCGAGAGCGTAGCGGATGGGCAAAGTGCGGCGGCTATTTTCTTGGCTTTATCGTGGATAAAGTCGAGGTAGAATGGGGCGCAGTATATAAGACAAAACCAAACAAACACACCAACGCGGAGCGCCAAACAATAAAAGTTCAAGTTGCTAGGGTTGTCAATTGTGTCTGCAAGTGGGTTGTGATCGGAGCAGTGACAGTTATTTCATTTTTTATTTATTGGTGGGCCAGATGGCATCATTGACATGGCCCTGAACGGTAAAGTTTCAAGATTATGAGTCATTGGCCCAACAAAATCGCCGCAGGCAACGCGGGATGGCCCATCCAGTTCTGCTATCGCGGAGAACCACTCACATCGGCGTGGCTGAGCTCTGGACGTTAGGCGACAAACGCACATGAAAAGCGCCCGCAAATATATTTTGATTGTTCGCAGCATTCTTGCTTGGTGTGTTGTTGCTGTTTGGTCTTTGGTTTCGTCACATGCCCAGACAGCACTACCGGACGATATTTCGATTGCGCCTCCATCATCCGCAGTTGGTCACGATGCAGCGTCATTTTCGGGAGCTTGGTTGGGCACATGGGGTGGCGAACTACCGACAGCATTGGTCGTCGAGCAAATCAGTTCCAACGGCATCGCGCAGGTGATTTATTCGTGGGGCGATTCGAAGTCGCATGCCTTCAAAGCCGGTTGGAAACGCCAGACAGGCAAAATCTCGAACGGCGAACTCCAATTTTCGTCGCCCGCCGGAGCAAAGATTAGTTTTGTCTTTGAGCGAAGCGGTATGCTGTTGGGGCAATATGAATTCACGAATCAGCCGCCGGCCTTGGCCGAATTGCAACGAATCCCAAGCACAAACAGTTCGACGATTACGGAAGCTGCGAAAAGGCCCGTCGTGTCGTGGGAAGAGATCCGCATTCCCGTGCATTCACAAGTCGGGCCGACCCAAGGCAAAGACTTTAGCTTGCAGACAACCATTTATCGCCAAGCTTCACCCGGTAGACATCCCGTCGTCATTTTCAATCACGGCTCGACCGGACTGGGAATTGTGCCGTTGAACGCCGTCAGTCGCGGGGGAAGCGCGGAGATGTTTTTGCACTCGATTGGTTATGTTGTGGTGCTTCCCATGCGAAAAGGACGAGGTTCGTCGGATGGGCCGTATATCGAAGAAGACGACTCCATTGCACCCGCCGTCCAACTGGACTCCGCGATCGAAGACGTTCAAGCAGTGGTCAAATATGTGAGCCGACGTGACGACGTTGATCCGAAGAAGATCGTGGTGGCTGGCCAATCGCGCGGCGGATTGCTTTCTGTGGCATACGCGGGACGTTATCCGACCAATGTGGTCGGAGTGATCAATTTTTCCGGAGGCTGGTATGGCGAAGGCATGCCTGCTGCGGATTTTAATTTTGAAATCTTTGGCAAAGCTGGCCATGACGCCTTAGTGCCCATGCTTTGGCTTTACGCCGATCACGACAGCCTCTATTCGTTGAAATTCGACGAAAGCGAGTTTTCAAAGTTTCGCGACGCTGGTGGACGTGGTGAATTGGTTGAAGTGCGGGATATTCCTGGTGAGGGACATTTCCTTTGCGAGTGGGTCGACCGTTGGCGAGACAAGGTAACGAGTTATCTAAACGGTCTGTAGCCCGTCGCCAGGATTATGAGCCGGCCGCCTCCTGACAAATCGCTGCAACCAACGCGGGATGGCGGCTTCCTCCGTCGCTGGGGCTATGGAGGACGGGCCAGTTCCGCTATCGCGGTCAAACCATCCAGCCCGGCGGCGGCTGAATTCTGGACGTTAGCCCGCTTATCACGATGAAGTCGTTTATCCGCAACCTGTCAGCACCAACAGAGTTCTTGCTCGTGGTGCTGGTTTGCTTCGGTTGGGGTATTCTTGGAAGCATGAGGCAATTCGTGGGGCATCTGACACACACGGCACAACCAGAGCACCTCACGAATGCCGTTGCGCTTCGGATTTTTGTCATGCAGTTGTTGGTGTTGGCATTTGTATTTTGGATCGGTCGCATACGCGGTTGGCCGCTCGCAAGCTTGGGGACGCGGATTTCTTGGAAGGATACGGCGGCAGGTGTGCTGCTTTATATTATCACAGTCGCGGCGTGGATTTGTTGCATCGTGTTGACGAACATCATCGCTCCGGGATTGCGCAGCTCTGGCGAAGCAGGAGTCAAGTTCGGTGGATTGGGGCTGCCGCTTGCCCTGCTGTTATGCTTGGTCAATCCGATATACGAGGAGGTCATTGGAACCGGTTACTTTATTTTGACTTTGAAGCGATACGGGATGTGGCCGGCGGTATTGGCCAGCGCATTGTTCAGGACGTTTCTACACTCCTACCGGGGGATTGATGCCATCGTTCTTGTCCTGCCGATGGGTCTGATTTTCGGATTTGTTTACTGGCGATGGCGCCAGCTTTGGCCGCTTGTTGTGGCGCATATCTTGATTGACCTTTGGGTGATATATGATTTGATGCACGCGGCCTCATGAGAAACATGGCCGCGCAGCAGAGGCTGCTTTTGTTGGGGTTTTGAGGTTGAAGATCCGGGCAGACTAAAATGAAGACCACACCAAAAGACCTGCGGGTGCCGGCGCGTTTTCCCGGGGCCAAAGCGTGATATGAGATTAAGGAATCGGAGCGGGCTGCGAAGTCAAAAGTCCAATGAGCAGTCTCATGATCGGGGTCGTCGTTGCGCCTTAGGGTCGCCACGCGCCGCCAGTGACTGGGACGGAGTTCGCAGGGGCACGCTAACACACGGGTTCGTAAGGAACACCAATGACAGTCCGGCTTACTGCTTCCCTTCCGATTCGGCGTTGAACTTGCCAAGGACCGGCGCCCGCGCCAAGCTCGAATGTTTCTTACGTCATGGGTCCTCGCCGCGGAGGCGAGGTTGGTTTGCCAACAAATCGCTGAAACCGACCGCGGTTGGACGCCTCAGTTCCGCTATCGCGGCCAACCATTCAGCCCGGCGGTGGATGAGCTCTGGACGTTAGGCATTGGAGCGCACGTATGGCTTACGACTTACACATCGCACGAGACAAAGATCTGCCGATTGCTTTGAGCGAGTGGCGCGGTGCGGTTGAGTCCACAGACGGTGCGCGCATGTTTGTTGCCGCCGCGCATACCATCACGAATCCGAAGACCGGTGAGGTTATCAGCATCGGCGCTCGCGATGGAGATGCAGAGGTTCTGTTTCCTGGTGGTGAGTGGCACTCCGTCTTTCGATGGCGCGGCGAGTCGGCAGTATTTTCGGCGCGGTTCGACCCTGCCGAGACATCGCATCCAGTTTGGAGGGCAGCGGTCGCACTGGCTGCTCGTTTGGAAGCGGTGATTCGCGGTGATGAGGGAGAGGTTTACGATTTTCAGACTGGAGAGGTGACTGATGCCTAACAAATCGCTGCAGGCAAGCCGCTGCCCCTGCCAGTTGACCGGTTATGGAAACTCGGACATCATCCCTGCAAGCTCAGCTCTACCTCCGGTGGCTTTGCCTGGGCTCTGGACGTTAGGCCGAATCGCACACGCTATGAAAACTATTACATTAATTCTTCTTTGTTTCACGCTGACCACAGCCGCTGCTTGTGCTAAAGATTACCACTTGGTGACAACGCAGCTTCGTGGTGCGCCAGCTTCAGGCACGCCAGCCGAGTTTCCCGTGATTTACGTTCTTCTGGCGCCAGACACAACTGGACAGCTTAATCCGATGGTTTACAAAACATTTGATTCAAAAGATATGGAACTGGATATTGGCGTTTTAATACGATCCGGCATCATTGCCCCAGGAAGTGTTTTACATTTTGACCCGAAGCCGGATTTAGAACGTCCGACAGATACGCAGATTCGGTCACTCACGGACTATTGCAAAAAGCTGGGCATTACTTTAGCCGTCAGTTAGACAGCTTGAATCACATGACTCGGCCAGATAAATCGCTGCGGGCAACGCGGGATGGCGGTTTCAGTTCCGCTTCGCGGTTCACGCCGTTTGGTCCCGCGCGCCTGAGCTCTGGATGTCAGGCGGCAACTTCAAATCGCGCACGGTGTTCAACATCATATTATGAAAACAACCATCGCAGTTTACAGCACGGCCATCACACTGCTGGTTAGCATCTTTCATGCGAATGCTGGCATTGTCGCCGGACCAATTAGCAGTCCAGAGAACGGACATGATTATTATTTGCTTACTCCAGACTCATGGACGGCTTCCGAAGCGGAAGCCGAAAATCTTGGTGGGACATTGGCCATCATTACCAATTCCGCCGAGCAAAAATGGGTATATTCAGAGTTCGGCGGCTACGGCGGTAACAATCGGATTCTCTGGATTGGGTTGCGCCGCCAGTATCCCGGCGGCCCGTTTGCCTGGGTCAATGGAGATCCGACGAATTATTCGAACTGGTGTCCCGGCCAGCCGGACAATAGCGGCGGAGTAGAAGATTGCGTTGTTATGTGGTCGCCCAACGATCCGCGGACGGCGGAGACATGGAATGACGAACGGAACAGCGAGCAGAATTATGGAGTGGCCGAGGTCATGCGGGAGCAATCTCTCACTGAGAGCGAAAGGTCTTTAATCGGTACCTGGTATGAGGGCGGCAGGATTGACCGGCCATGTTACTTCGCAGGAACAACGAACGCCCTTTTTGCCATCGGTTATTACGGGCGCTCCGCCAGAATTATTTATGCTTCGGCCAGCCATATTTTCGCCGCCAGTTGGCATACTCGTGGTGAAATTTCCCAGGACAAGGTTCTGTGGAGCGATGGCACTTGGTGGTCACGAAAGGCGTCAAATTATACCAGTGGCGAAGTGTCCCAAAGCGAGATAGAGATTAGATGAACATAGTGACATTGCCGTCTCACACCGCGCTGGAGCCAACGCCGACTGCCCCTTGAGTTTATGGACGGTTTGAACTATACAACGATTATCGAGTTTGCGGAACCATTCGCCCATCGGCGTGGCTGAGCTCTGGGCGTTAGGCGGCAAGCGCGTTTATGGAACCTGAATTGCATTTCCCAATGCCGATGACGATTCGCTGCTTTAACTGCGGCAAGGTTTATGAGGTGGCTTTCACGAGCGAAAAGCGGCATGAGTTTCCTTGTCCTGCTTGTGGCAAGATTGAGGTTTATGATTTGGGTGCCATGAGAGAGAAGGCGCTTGCAATAATGTCAAAGATGATCCGAAAGTCAGGTGGAGGTAGATAGATTTGAGTTATGACGATGTTGCTAACAAAACGCTCAAGACAACACGGGATGGCGCTCTCAGTTTCCCGACAACGGCGGGATTCACGTCATTTGGTTCCGCGCGCCTGGGTTTGAAACGTCAGGCCACTGTGTTTAATCGATGAGCATAATTCCTAAAAGCAACCGGCAAGTAGCCGCTGAATTCGAGCGATTAGGCGGTTGCTATCATAAGTATGAGGACGAAGCCGGCGGCTATTGGGATTTTGTAGTCAATAAGTTCAGAGCTCACATCGTGCCTTGGCGCAGAACGATTGAGCCGTTTCGCAGGCCACCGACCGAGCGTTCCAAGCTGGGCATTCAGTGTGCCATCGGACACACAGAACTTGGTGCGTTGGCCGAACAGATTTTGGATGACCGGTCATATGGATTCCTTTGTATGCGCTGGGAAGACCACACGATGGAGGTTCCAGATTGCGAACCCTTGTCGGAAGGTTTTGGCAAGTTGGCTTCGTCCTTTCTCGCTGAGTTGGGGTCGCGAAAGTTAGACGATTTTATTGCCGAGTTTCGCCAGCCGCCACCGGACCGGCCCCGGTGGCATGAGGTGTTTCACCTTGCGGCCCTGGCGTGGGTTGGTGATTTCGGAACCCTGGACGAGTATTCGGCAATTTTCAAGCGGGGGAAGCGCTTGAATTTCTCACCGAGGATTTCGGCGGAAATGATTGACCGAGCTGCATGTATCGCGGTGGACAGGTTTAGCCAGTTATGAAATTTCCCGCTTCGCACCTATTCCCACGTTCCATCGCAGGTATTTTGCGCATGCTGGCGTTGGTTTGTCTGGCTGTGCCCGCGCTGCGCGCCGCCGAACCGCTTGTCGCCAACCAGCCCATTCTCGTGCCTGATTCCACGGGCAGTTTCGATTTCCTGGCAATTGACGAGCCCCAGCGGCGTCTCCTCGCCACTCACACGGGCAATAGCACGCTCGACGTCTTTGATCTCGATACCGGCAAACTCATCAAGCATGTCCCCACCGGCAAGGCCCAGGGTGTGGCGGTGGACACCGTCGGCGGAAGATATTACGTCAGCACCAGCGCCGATCAGGTTGTGGCCGTGGTGGACAGCCAGACGCTGGAGAAGGTCAACACAATCAAACTTCCCGGCGACGCCGACGACATCCTTTTTAATCCGAAGAACCGCTGCGTTTATGTGGACCATGATCACGGCACGAATGTGTGGGTCATTGACACGAAGACCCAAAAAATCACCGGCGCCGTTCCCATCCCCGACACGCCTGAAACCATCATCTACGACCCGGCCAGCGACCGCATCTTCCAGAACATCGTCTCGGACGTGTCGTTGAAGGTGATTGATCCCGCGGACAACACGGTCAAGGAAAGCTGGCCGCTGGCGCCCGCCGCACGGCCGCACGGGCTGGCGATGGATTCCGGGACGCATCGTCTGTTCAGCGCCGGGAACAACGGCAAGCTCATCGTGTTGGATTCAACCAACGGCAAACAGATCGGCGTCGTGGATTTTGCAAAAGGCATCGACCAGCTTGTCTTTGACGCGGGGAATAAGCGCATTTATTGCGGCTGCAACAACGGAACCATTTCGGTCCTGCAGGAGACCGCGGACGGCGTGACCTTGCTGAGCAATGTCCAGACCGTGGGCAAAGGCAAGACGCTGGCCGTTGATCCAAAAACGCATGCAGTCTGGACCGCCTACTTCAACAAGACCAACTGTTACGTCCTGAAGCTCAACGCGCAGTAATTCAGAGCGTCGAACTCAAGTGCAGAATGCTCAGACCTGCCACTGGCCATCCGGCCACTCCAACAGTCATGAAAAGAATTTTTAGTTCTCCGGTGACAGGCGAGATTCCCCGCCTCAGAGATATGCTGGAGAGTGCCGGTATAAAATGCATTTTACGCAACGAAATATCATCGGGACTTTCGCCGGACATCCCGTTGAATGAGAGCACTCCGGAGCTTTGGATTGAAGATGATGCCAGGCTGGCAGAAGTGCTGCAAATTAAAGCCGATTTCCAATCTTCGGCGAGGGCGGTGGGGAATGATTGGCGTTGCCCAAAGTGCGGTGAGGTATCCGAGCCGCAGTTTACCTCATGTTGGAACTGTGGCACGGTCAGATCAGAACCAGGTCCAGTAGAATGGGTGCCACGCGAGCTGGCAGCGCCACCGCCGGAAAATGAAGCA
>Ga0335078_10003452_pt1 | contig 23539 bp, 24 predicted proteins | sample Lox_Sample_32_FD_206711 | JGI IMG/M metagenome (GOLD analysis project Ga0335078, IMG submission 206711) | Soil microbial communities from Loxahatchee National Wildlife Refuge, Florida, United States - Lox_Sample_3.2 | ecosystem: Environmental > Terrestrial > Soil > Wetlands | place: USA... | reverse complement strand
GGCAAAACCCGGCCAATGCATGCGATTTTGATTTAAGAAGCGCCCGCCTTCAGGCGGGCATCTGCTCTGCCCAAAAATGCCAACCTGCCAACCTGAAGGTCGGCGCCACGATTATTTCGCGGTTTTCTTGTGATCCAGTTTCAAGGTAAGAACGAACTCCTTGCGCGCGTCGAAGTTCGATATCGAATGAACCGAAGAGGTCCAACCCTCATGTTCGGCATGAATTTCATAATCGACGTTGAGGTCGAGGCCGCTGAAGCGAAACGTGCCGTCCGAATCGGAAAGGTGCGTGATGATGTCCTGGGTATGCACGTTTTTCAAGTAGACCACGGCCGTATCCACGGGGCTTTCCTCCTTGTCCACCACCGTTCCGCGGACGGTCCGCAGCTCGTTTTCTTTCCCCTTGGGTTTTTCCTGCGCGAACATAACAGTCGCGGCGAGCGCGGCCAGCGCGACGAGTGCAAGCATCCTGCGCAGGTTCATGGTTTCCCCCCGGGGAGCGGCTCCATCTGAATGGTCAAGTCCGCGCGATTGTCATCCAGCGCGCTAACTTTGCGCGTGGCCGTTTTAAAGCCGCGCGCTTCGATCGTCAGTTCGTACTCCGCCCCTTGCGGGACGCGAATCGCCACTTCGCCCTGATGGTCGGACATGCCTTCCCAACGAAATTTCTTTTCCTCTTCGCGCCGCACGCGCAAACGCGCGCCCGGGAGAGAAAAGCCCCGGTCCGTAAACACGGTGGTGAAGATCAGAAAATCGTGGGCATGAGTGCGGCTGGAACTTTGGGCCGCGGCGGCCGGCTCGAACGCCAAAGCCGCGCCCGCAAGGCCTCCAAGGATGGCGAGAGCGATCGTCAATCGCACGAAAGTGAGATGGCCAGAAGGTGAGAGAGGATGCCGGAAGAAATCGAAGAACGCCTCAAACCTCTTCTTCTTCGTCTTCCTCTTCTTCATCGTCCTCAAAATCGTCCCCATCCTCGGACTCTTCCTCTTCTTCTTCGTCATCGTCATCGGAGATGGCATTGACTTTGACGGGATGGATTTGAACGACTTCCATTTCGGTTTCGCACTCGGGGCAGGCCAAAATTTCGCCTTCCTCGACTTCGTCTTCATCAACGTCAATTTCAGTGGCGCATTTAGGGCACCGGACCACGGCGAAAACCTCCTTGGGACTAGGACGCGCGTCTTGCTGCAGTATTATATAACGCGAAGCGGCCAGGGAAGGAAACAGCCAAAATCAAATTATGCCTCCCAGAAGAGAATACCCCGAACAACCTATGGTCGGCGTTGGCGGAGTAGTGATTGACGCGGGACGCGCCCTGCTCATCCGCCGCGGCAGCGCCCCGCTCAAGGGCGAGTGGTCCATCCCCGGCGGTTTGCTCGAAGTGGGAGAAACACTGGAGCAGGGCGTGACGCGCGAACTGGCCGAGGAAACCGGCCTCGACATCCGCGTCGTCGAGATCATCGAAGTGTTCGAGCGGATTTTTCCCGCTCCTCCGGGCCCGGACGGCGCGCCCGGCGACCCTGCGCGCCCGCAGTATCATTTCGTCATCCTCGATTATTTATGCGAGATCCGCGGAGGAACTCTCACCGCCGGAAGCGACGCGCAGGAATTCGCCTGGTCCCGCGAAGAAGAACTGCACCGATTCGATATGACCGTGGCCGTCAACCGCGTTCTGAGAAAAGCGTTCGCGATGGCGCGCGAACGCGATGGGACTCCAAGGCAGCCCTTGTGAATAAACGCGAATCTCTGCGTCAATTCCCGGCTCGTAACAGCAGAGGCGCCATTCAGACGCCGGAAAAAGGCATCGGAAACGCGGAGTGGGGCGCGCGTCTAGAGATACTCGCACCCATCTTCACTACGCTTCGCCTCAATCGGACCAAGCGAGATAGCCGGGCACGAAGATGTTGATGATGGGCACGATGATCAATATTCCCCACCAATTCTCTTTGTGCCGCGCGTCCGCGATAGCCATCCATACGATGATCAGGATGACAATGTTGACTAAAGGAATCAGAAATAGAATGAACCACCACGCCGGCTTCTGCGCGATATTGAGCATCAGGAATAGGTTGACGATCGGTATCCAGGCGAGCCAGCCGTTTGGAGTGCTTGTTTTCGCGGCAATGGTCATGAGCGCCATGGACATGTAGACGTAGAAAACCGCAACGAACATGAAAAACGGCATCCCTAACAACATGAGGCCCCTCATGAAGCCCCTTTCCCCGGCGATTGACGGAATACGGCTCACAACTCCAAGGAATTGGAATTTCCGATTTAGCCGGATTGCCCTGATTGGCCTGGGAACGCCGGCATTGTACACCTATTTCGCCTTCTAGTTAGGGATCGGCCCCGATTGCCGCGCAGAGCGGTGCATATTTATTAGAGCATATATATATACTTAGTATATTTATGCTGTAGAGAGATTATGCCACCAATTGGAAAGCTGGATGCGGTCAGAATAGCTTTCGGTCCGGCCAGCTCCAGCCGTAGCGGCCCATCAGCAGCACAAATTTGCAGGGGAACAGCGCGCGGGATTTTAAATCGCCGTCTTCCAGCCGCGCTTGCACCAATTCCTGATTCTCGCGGTCGCCTACGGGAATGACCAGGCGTCCTCCCTCTCGAAGTTGGCTTACGAAAATCTGCGGAATTTCCGGCGCGCCCGCGGTCACCAGAATCGCGTCGTAAGGCGCGCCGTCAGGAAAACCGGCGGAGCCGTCGCCGTTATGAACGTGGACGTTCGCGTAGCCCAAATTCGTCAACCGCTCCTGCGCCGCAAGCGCGAGCGGCGTGTGGCTTTCCACGCTGATGACTTGCCGCACCAGCAGCGACAACACCGCCGCTTGGTAGCCGGAGCCCGTGCCGATTTCCAGCACGCTCTCGGCGCCCGTGAGTTCGAGCGCTTCGGTCATCGCCGCGACCATGTAGGGCTGCGAAATCGTCTGCCCTGCGCCGATCGGCAAAGGTTTATCCGCGTAGGCGTCGTGGCGAAAATCGAGGGGAACGAATTCGTGGCGCGGGACGGCGGCCATCGCTTCGAGGACGCGCGGCGAGGAAACGCCGCGTTTGCGGATTTGAGTTTCGATCATCCGGCGCCGCTCGTCAGCGGATGGGTCGAAGGAGAAGTCCAAGGTTCGCATGGACCATTATAAACTGTCCTGCACCCCCTTGTGGCGCAGGCTTCAGCCTGCGTGCGGGTTTTGCAGTTGGGTTCATTGCCACCGGCCGGCAAAACCCGGCAGGCTGAAGCCCGCCCTACTGAAGCGGCTGAATCCGGATGATGTAACCTTGATAATCAACATACCACACAGTAACCGGATTCGTGGAATTGTCGATCCAAGTCCTGCGGTCATGCGAGAACGGCTCGGGCATCATGTACTCCGTCCAGTGCTCGGTCTTCGGATTGAGCCGCACGAATTCGCGCCCCGGCAGCACGCCGGCCCACACTTCGCCGTTCTTATCCGGCATGGCCTCATAAAATCCGGAGTACGGGCTGATGGCGATCGGCGGCTTGAACTCCCGAAGCAGCCCAAGCTTCTGGTCGAGCTCCACCAGCGTGCCGTTGCCGCCACCGAACCACGCGTTTCCGGACGGATCGAATCCCCCGCGCCGCGAGTTGGACGGCTCGGTTCCCGTTTGTAGATTCAGCATTTTACCGGTCTTGATATTCAAGAGTTGCGCCGAATTTCCGCCGCCCGGAGGCGATCCGCCCGCCCACCAATTTCCGTCATAGGAAATGGCGTTGTCGTAGGTCGAGGGCGCTTTCATCGGGAAGCGTTGCACGAATTTCCCGGTTTCCGTGTCGATTTTTACGGCCGCGAAATCGTCCGTATACCAGATGAAGCCGTCGGGGGCGAGCGCGAAGTTGTTAAATCCCGGCGAATTGATGGGCATGTTCGTGGACGCGATCTGAATTTGCGTGAATTTTTCCGTCTTGGGATCGAACTTGGTCATGTTGTGCGCCCAGACTTCGGAGAACCACACCGTGTCGTTCTTGTCCACGGTGATGCGGTGCGAGCCGGGCAGCGCGCCGGGCGTGAGCGGCACGGCATATTCCGTGATGATCCCAGTCTTCGGGTCGAGTTTTCCGATATACCTCGTGCGGTGGGTCGTGAACCAGATGTTGCCCTTCGAGTCTCCCGCCACGTCGTGGGGGCTTTCGATCACGCGGGGAAGGAAATATTGCGTGATCACCACGCGCGTGGATGCCCCGCGCGGACGGGGGAAGATCTGGAGTTGCCCGTCCTTCGCTTCCGGCCCGCGAATCCGCGTCAGAAGTTTCACCACCGTTTCCTCGACGCGCAAGCGCCGCGGATCGTTTGGATCGAGCCCGTTTTCGGAAGCGGCGATCTTGGCCGTCGTCGGATTGATCAAGGATGCGCCGTTGTAATGCATCATGCGGTGCACGATGGCGCGCCAGCTTCGCTCATCGTAGCGGTTCCTCAGAATCTGCCCATAGGAATGGCAGCCGCTGGCGCAGCCGCGAAATGCTCTTTTTTCTTCCGCGGTCGCGCCCAGATTCCACACCAGTTCGGCGCCGCTCATTTGCGATTCGATCTCCTGCGTCGGAGGCAGCAAGTCCGTGTTCGAGACGCGTTCCAAGACAAGGTCGTCCAGCTTGGTGGCTCCGTCGATTTGCACTTCCTTGTTATACGGCTTGAACTCGAGCGGCGAGGCGATGCGCAGCGTGTACGTGCCGGCCTGCATTTTCGGGAATTCGTAGTTTCCTTCTTCGTTCGTGAACACCGTGGTGCGGACGCCGTTCGGCGCAATGAGCTGCATCATCACGCCCTCGGGAGTGTCCCCGCTGGGAATCTTCACGCTGCCGTGTGCGCCGCCCGAAGTGGCTGTCTGCACCGGCCATTTGTGTTCCTCGGCCAGGTACCAGGGATTCTTCGGCGGATTCTCTCCTTCGACGCAGCACTTGCCTTCGCGAATGTACGCGACCACGTCCGCGACGTCCGCGTCGGTGAGGCTGGTGTGGAAGGCAGGCATTCCGGGCCCGCCATTTTTGATCTGCGCGGTCACAGTGTCATCGCCCACGGGCTCGCCGGAATCCAGCGTCGATTGCTTGTACAAATCCTTCAGGTACGGCGCGCCCTTCGTGTATTTGTTGTGGCACATCCAACATTTGTAGTAGTAGATGATCTCGCCGCGCGCCGCGCCGCTGTCACCCGCCAGCTTGTAGCGATCGATGCGATAGGACCATTGCAGGGGATCAACGGGAGTCGCCGCGTCCGCCGCGGGTGTTGCGGCCTGGGGAGCGGCCTGCGCCGCCGCCGGATGCTTCACGGGACCGCCGGCGTACAACGCCAAGGCAATCGCGCTGGTGAATAAAATCGCGAAAACTCGATGTCTAAACATCTGTGCAGACTCCCTTCGGATCAGGCCCCGCTCCCGGTTCGCAACGCCTTCCGTGACGCGATTGCAAACTTAAGCAGACACTTAAAATAGTAGTCCTCTTCATGTACCACCCGCCGACGCCCCCGGTCAATCGCTAAAAATGTAAAGACATGTAGCGCCTGCGTTTAGGCCGGCACAGTGGTCGGCACGATGTATCCAATATCCAAGCGCATCCTCGCCTGGAGGCGAACGCTACATGCCGTAGCCGTGCCATGTCACACACGCACGGAACCCTTCCGTACTAGAATTCCTCGCCCGCCTGATACACTACCCCGGTCTTCACGCGGAGGTGAACGATGATTCACCATTTCGATATGGAGCGCCAACAAGATCGAGCGCGACGCACGTTTCGACCAGTGTTGCAACTGTTCGCGGGGCTCGCCCTAGGTTTCGTCGCGGCGCAAGGTGCGCGCGCGCAGAAAGTGACCGTCGAATTCGATCAAACCGCCGATTTCAGCCATTACAAGACATTCGCCATTCGCGACGGCCGCTTGAACAGCAACAATCCAGCCTTGAACAGCCCTCTCGTCAAAAAACAGATCGAAGCCGATATCGAACGAGACCTCACCGCAAAAGGCCTGGAACTGGCGCCGAGCGGCCCGGCCGATCTCAATGTCCGCTACACGTTCGGCGCCGTCCGCAAAACCGAAGTCGAGGCCTACCCCGCGGGATGGTACGGGTTGGGCACCCGCTACATCCGGGTGCCGTATGCCGAGGGCACGCTGGTCATCGATTTGCGCGATCCAACTACGCGTTCGCTCGTCTGGCGCGCCATCGCCGCCGAGGAAAAAAGCGACCCCACCAAGATTCAAGGAAAGCTCGACGACATGGTCAAAAAATCCATCCAGAAGTATCCACCGAAGAAAAAATAGCCAGCGGAACGCAAGAAAAATCTGGGCCGGCAATGCCTGAAGACATTACGCAAGGCGCCCGCTGGAATCTAAACCCGGACAATGCTGAAGTCGCCTAAAGAATAATTTTTAGGATAGGGAATCGAGCCTTGTGAGAAACGGATTAATCACTAGGACGCCATCCAGATCCTGGCTTGTCTGCAAATCCTCGGTCAAGAGGTATCGGCAGCCGGTCGCTTTCGCGGCCGCCACAATAAGCGAGTCCCAAAACGAGAATTGGTAGCGGTATTGCATTTTCCAGCCTAGCTCCAGAATTTCGGTGTCGATGGTCACGGGCCGCCACATCAGCAAATCCTTTATCTCGGCTCGCACTTCCTTACGAGATTGAGGTCCATTGCGGGTCGCCTGAACATAAAATTCCTGAAGCACCTGGAAACTGATTCTTCCAAGCCGCCTTTCCCAGAGCTCCGTCCGCCAGGCTCGCGCCGCCTCCTGTTTCTTCAGGTCTCTCTGGTCGACCGCATAGAGGAGGACATTGGTATCAACGAAGACCGGCTCGGTCATGGGCCTCCTCTCGCGACATATAGGGACCGTCCGACCGGAGGAACGCCTTCCGAGCCAGGGCGCGACGCATGGCCCTCTCATAATTGTCGTTGTTGAGCATGCGCTCTTTGAGGATCTCGCCCAAAAGGCGGGAAAGGCTCATTTCCTTGCGCGCCGCCTCTATGCGGGCCCATCGGGCCACCTGTTCCTCGAGCGTCACGGTGATATTGCGAAGCTTTCTTTTCATGACACGATTTTAGTGTAACACGGATACCGTGTCAACTTGCCCTAGTGAGGCTGTAATTAAAAACGTGTCGCCCGCAGATTTCCGCATGCAGCAAGCAAGGGCACGATCTTTTTCCATGAATTTGGATTAGAATGTTCGCAAGGATTGGTTTTTCCTCGCAGCTTCGATCGGGGTGCTGCCAGGGAGGGAGTTATGAAACGCCTCATCCCTTGTCGTCCGGTGCTTCGCACCATTCTCTGGGCCATATTTACCGCAACCGTGTTCACGTGCGCGGCCGGCAGCGCGGCCTTTGGCCAGCGCGGCGGAGGGCACTTTGGCGGCGCGGGGCACGTCGGCGCGCCGCACGTTTCTCGCCCTGCCGTTTCGCGGCAGGCTGCTCCGATTCGCCCGCCGCTCGTCAGCCCCGGAACTCGCAGCTTTTTAATCAGGCCGCCGGTAAACGAACTGATTCCATCGCCCGGATTTATCACCGGCTATCCGTACCCGCGCCGTCCGATTTATCCGCGCGGCCCAATTTATCCCATCGGCTTCTTGCCGCCGCCCGGCTTCGGATTGTTTGGCCTTCCATTTTTCGGACTGGGGTTCGGTTGGGGATGGGGTTACGGTTTGTGGGGAGGATGCGATCCGTATTGGGGCTTGGGATGGGGCTACGGCTGCAACGCACTGCCTGCCTATGACTACAGTTCCGTCATTTCTCCGTATTCGCTCGGGCCCAGCAATCCGCAGCCGCAGGCGCAGATCCAAAATTTGCCGGCCTATTACTACGGCTATGGCGGAGCGTATTCGCAATACGTGCAGCTCTACCTGAAGGATGGCACGGTCTATTACGTGACCGATTATTGGTTAGTAAATGGGGAGCTGCACTTCAAGACCGTCGAAGAAAACGGCACGAAAGTCGTCGAGCACCAGATCGACTTCGGCCAGCTCGACTTGCAGATGACCATCGATGTGAACACCGAGCGAGGCTTCCGTTTCGTCCTGCGCAACGAACCTCTCGATCAGTATTTGAAGGACCATCCATCGACGGGATCACCGGAGGAAGCACCGCCGGAACCTGGACCGGCCGGACCATAACAGGTTAATCCTGCGCCAGCCCGTCGTACGGCCTTCGCATCGCAAGTCGCACATTTATTTGCAAACCCGCCGCAACACGTCAAAGAGCAGGTCGATATCTTTCGGTTCGTTGTACAAATGCGGAGCGATGCGAATCGAATCCCCGCGCAGACTCACATACACGCCTGCATCCCTCAGGGCCTTGGGCAACTCCGTTGGAATCCCCCCTCGAGGACGTATTCCAATCAAGTGGGCGGACCGTTCCGCCGCCGGCGACACCGCGCAATTGGCCTCAGCCGCAAGAGCCGCGATCCGCTCCGTCATCGGCGCGATCCCCGCTTCGATTTGCGCCACGCCCCAGGCAAGGACCTGCTTCAGCCCCGCAGCCGCCATCGGCGCCAGCACGAATTGCGAAAACTCGCCCATATCGAAGCGCCGCGCCCCCGCGCGATACTCGTCCCTGTAATCGATCAGGCTGGTAAAATCCTCGCTTCCGGCCCGCGTCATCCAGGATTGCTCGATGGGCGCGCCGCTCTCCCGCCATTTCGGCGCCGCGTAGAGATAGCCGAGCCCGTATGGGCCGAGCAGCCATTTGTAGCCGACGGCCGTGAGGAAGTCCGGTTTGACGCGACCGAAGTCCAGCATGGCGGCCCCGAGCGACTGGCTGGCGTCGATCACCAGCGCGGCGCGCACGGCGCGCGTGCGTTCGGCGACCGGCGCAAGCTCCACCTTGCTGCCATCGGTCCAGTGGCATTGCGGCACGGACACAATCGCCGTCGATTCATCAATCGTACGCAGCAGAGCGCTGGTCCAATTCTCGCCCGGCTCGCGCAAAGCAGTTACGACGCGTCCGTTTCTCTTCTTGGCAAGCTCGCGCCAGGCGTACACATTCGACGGAAATTCCCGATCCAACAAGACAATCGCCTGCCCGGACGCGAGAGGCAGGTTCGCCGCTGCGGTCGCGATCCCATAGCTGACGGAGGGAACGAGAGCGACGCCGTCGGCGTCAGCGCCCATCACTTGCGCCGCCAGGCCTCGCAACTCTTCGGGCCGCGAGAACCAATACGAGGCCGGCATAGTCCAGGGAGTTGCCGCCGCTCGCACCGCTTCAAGCCCCGCAGCCGTAACACTGCGCAGATGCGGCGCCAGATTCGCGCAGTTCAAGTAGGTGACGTCCTCCGGAATGTCAAAGAGGGCGCGCTTCGATTGCGTGGGGTTTTGCGGCGTGGCCTCGCCGTGCGGGCCGCCTTCCAGCGAAGCATTACCGGGCGTCATCGCCGGTCGAGCGGAGCGTAGGGCCGCAGATCGTAGCCCATATAAACTTGCCGCGGGCGCGCGATTTTCTGCTCCGGGTCGAGCAGCCCCTCTTCCCACTGCGCGATCCAGCCGCTGGTGCGCGGAATCGCGAACAGCACGGGGAACATGGTGACGGGGAAGCCCATGGATTGGTAGATCAGGCCGGTATAAAAATCCACGTTGGGATAAAGTTTTCGAGTGACGAAGTAATCGTCCTCGAGAGCGATGCGCTCGCACTCCAGCGCGATATTCAGCAGCGGATTGCGGCCCATGATCTCGAAGACGCCGTCGGCCACGCCCTTGATGATGCGGGCGCGCGGGTCGTAATTCTTGTACACACGGTGTCCGAAGCCCATGAGCTTGGTTTCGCCGGCCTTCACGCGCTTGATGAACGCGGGCACGTTGGCCAGCGAGCCGATCTCCAGCAGCATGCGCAGAACTTCCTCGTTCGCTCCGCCGTGCAGCGGCCCATACAGCGCCGCCGTCGCCGCGGCCGTCGCCGAAAAGGGATCCACGTGCGAGCTGCCCACGCAGCGCATGGCGTTCGCCGAGCAATTCTGCTCGTGGTCCGCGTGCAGGATGAACAACACGTCCAACGCGCGCTCCAGCGTCGGATTCGGGCGGTACTTCAGTTCGGAAGTCTTGAACAGCATGTTCAGGAAATTGCCGGCGTAGCTCAGCTCGTTGTCCGGATAGGCGAACGGCATGCCCAGGCTGTGCCGGTAGGAAAACGCCGCCAGCGTGGGCATCTTGCCGATCAAGCGGTAGGTCTGCTTGCGGCGCGAATCCTTGTTAAAGATATCCTTGGCCTCGGGATAAAACGTGGAAAGCGCGGCGATGGCCGAGATCATCATCCCCATGGGATGGGCGTCATAATGAAACCCGTCCAGGAATTTTTTTACCGACTCATGGATGAAGGTGTGGTGCGTGATGTGGTAGGTCCACTCCTCGAGCTGCGAGCGGGTGGGCAGTTCGCCGTGCAAGATCAAGTAGGCCGTTTCGAGGTATGTGCTTTTCTCCGCCAGTTCCTCGATCGAATAGCCGCGGTAGCGCAGAATGCCTTTGTCGCCGTCGATGAACGTGATCTTGCTTTGACACAGGGCCGTATTGTTGAAGGCCGGGTCGTAGCTCATCATCCCGAAATCGTCCGGTTTCACCTTGATCTGGCGCAGATCGGGGGCGTGAATCGTGTCGTGCTTGATCGGAATTTCGTAGGATTTACCCGTGCGGTTATCGGTAATGGATAGAGTATCCCGGCTCATGCGGGTGGTCCCTTCGTCTGCAACCTGCGTTTCAGGCTTCGTTGGATTCATGGCGGCTTCGGCTACCGGGAAACAACAGCCAAGTAGAAATTTACACTAAGTTCGCTTTTCGCGGGAGTAGTATGCCTGCAAATCCCCCAAATAGAAAGACGCCGGCGCATGGATCGGGGTTGCGTCGATTTCGCGGCGATAGCATCTAAAGCATTGCGAGAAGCATTAACAGGGCCTTGCACATTGATCGGGCCGGGAGATTCCATTATGATCCAGACCATCCCCTCGAAAGACCGCTATCACCATGAAACAGAATGGCTTAGCACCAACTTGCATTTTTCGTTTGCCGACTATCACGACCCCAATAACATGAGTTTCGGACCCTTGCGCGTCTTTAACGACGACACTTTCGCCCCCGCCGGCGGCTTCCCCCTGCACAGCCACCGTGAGATGGAAATCATCACCTACGTCATCCAAGGCGTGCTCGAACACAAGGATAACCTGGGCAATACCGGCGTAATTCGTCCCGGCGAAATCCAGCGCATGAGCGCGGGAACCGGAATCCGCCACTCCGAATTCAATCCTTCGGAAAAGGATGCTCTTCACCTGATCCAGCTCTGGATCGTTCCGTCGGTCCTGCATCTCCAGCCATCGTGGGAGCAAAAGAGTTTTTCGTTATCCGACCGCAGCGGAAAATTGCTGCCGATTGCCGTGCCCGCCGGTAAAAACGGAAACACGAGTTCGACGGCCGTGCAGATTCACCAGGACGCGACGATTTACACTTCCCTCCTCGCTCCCGGCCAATCCGCCACGCACAAACTCGCTCCGGGCCGCCGCGCCTACCTTTTCGTGATCGACGGAAACTTGAATCTCAACGGCCAGACCCTCGCCGCCGGAGACCAGGCCCGCGTCTCGAGCGAGCGCGAATTGCAACTCTCCGCCCCGCCGTCTTCAAACGGGACGCCCGCCGATTTCCTGCTCCTCGATCTGCCGTAAGGCGGCGCGCCGGAGAGAGGCTAGCCTGGCGATTCAACGTGCGCGTGAGCGCTGATCACTTTTCGTCCGTCGGCCCCAATTTCAATGCTAGCCTGACTTGGGATTGAGCTGCGTCGTGCATTTACAACCAGCCGGAGCCGGACCAGAAGGAAAGCAAAAAAGGAAGGCAAAAAATCGTGACGGACACGCTGATTGAAAATGTCTCCGACACAGCGTTTTGGGTCGCGCATTACCGCGCATTGGAAACCGAGCGCCCGGACGCGCTTTTCCACGATCCGCTGGCCGGCCTCCTTGCGGGAGATCGAGGCAAGGAAATCGCGCGCGCGATGCCACGGCCGTTTCTCACCGCTTGGGCCGTGGCGATCCGCACCCGCATTATTGACGATTACATTCGATTCGCCATTGCCCACGGAACTGACTCCATTTTAAATCTGGGCGCAGGATTGGATACGCGCCCGTACCGTATGGATCTGCCGGCGACGCTGGTCTGGGTCGAGGCGGATTATCCCGCCGTCATCGAGTTCAAAGAAAAGCGCCTTTCCGGGGAAACACCGCGATGCCAACTAGAGCGCGTGAAACTCGATCTCGTCAATGTGGTGGAACGCCGGCAAATGCTCGCGGCAGTCGGCATGCGAGCGGAGAAGATGCTGGTTCTCACGGAGGGAGTGATCCCCTATTTGAGCGCTGAGGAGGTCGCTTCTCTGGCGGACGATCTCCTGGCGCTGGCCCCCGCCTGCTATTGGGTCGTGGATTACTTTTCCCCGCGAATGCTCAAGTACAGGCAGCGCATGATCGGGCAAAAAATGCAGAACGCCCCCTTCCGATTCAAACCCAAGGATTGGTTCGGTTTGTTCCAGGAGCATGGCTGGCATTTGAAGGAAATTCGGTATCTGGCGGAGGAAGGCAATCGGCTTCATAGGCCAGTTCGATTGCCTATCATCGCCAAGGCGATGCTGGGGATTCGAGGGCTCTTCTCCTCGAAGGAGGCGCGAGCGGCTTTCCGCAAATCCGCGGGCTACGCCTTGCTGGAGCGGTGAACCGTGCTGACCCCAACTTCTCGCCATACTCTACGTCTTCCGTGTTGAGGGCCCGTGAGAAAGGCTTCAACACAGAGACGCGGAGCGCAAAAAATTGCCCCACCTAGGTTTCGAGTTTGAAGCGCGTGGCGGCCAGACGGTAAAGCCTCTGCCACATCGTACGGTTCACGGTGACCACGATGGCCGACATCACGATCGTGGCCGCCAGCAGCACCGGCAAATTTCCGGAATCGGTGGCGCGGCTGATCGACGCCCCCAGGCCGCGCACGGAGAGCGTCTCTCCCTGAAAATGAAAATATTCGGCGACGATGCTGGCGTTCCAGGCGCCTCCCGAAGCAGTCAGCATGCCCGTCACCAGGTACGGAAAAATGGCCGGCAGGATCAGGCGCCGCCAGCGCTCCCAGCGATGGAAACGGAAAACGCTCGAGGCTTCCTTGAGATCCGTGGGGATGGCCATGGCGCCCGCGATCACGTTGAACAATATATACCATTGAGTACCTAACAGCATTAGGGCCATGGCGGCCAGGCCCATGCCGCCGCCGGCGCGGATCAGCAGCAACAAGAGCACGGGAAACAGCGCCGTCGCGGGAACCGACGCGGCAATTTGCACCAGCGGTTGCGCGATCCTGGCCACGCGGGGCGTCGTCCCGATCCAGACGCCCGCGGGCACGGCCCACAGCGCGCCGAGCGCCAGCGCCGCATTCACTCGAAGGAACGTGAGCGCAGCGTCGCGCGTAAGCGAAACGAGCTCTCGCGCGCCGAGCATGGCCATGGAGGCCAGCGCGCGAATCGCCATCCAGGCGATCGCGCCCAAAACCGCCACCGCGAGCGCCCGCCCGAGCCATTGCCTATATTGCTGTTCCGATGGCGGCCTCTCCGCGCGCGCCGCCATTTGCTTCGCGGCAAACGCCTGCGTGATCCGCTCTCCCAACGGATATATCGCGCCACGATAGACTTTGCCGAGGATGCCGGACCGGCGCAGCACCTTCAGCACGAACGACTGCGGGGCAGCTCCTTCGACCGTCTCAAATTTAAATTTATCCGACCAGGCGATCGCCGGCCGCCAGACCACCTGATCGAGGAGGACGATGACCGCGATCATCGCCGCCATTCCCCACACGATCGCGCGCGTGTTGCCGGCCCCCGCAGCCACCTGCAGGTAAGAGCCGAGTCCCGGCAACCGGAAATCCCTCGTGCCAAGAACGAACATCTCGCACGCCATTAGAAAAAACCATCCGCCGGCCACGGACATCATCGAATTCCAAACCAGCCCGATCGCCGCAAAGGGCGTCTCCAGCTCAGTAAACCGCTGCCACGCGCTGAAGCGATACAATCGCGCCGCCTCGTTCAGCTCGCGCGGGATTCCTTTCAGCGAAGCATAGAAACTGAATGCGATGTTCCACGCCTGTCCCGTAAAAATCAGCAGGATCGAACCCAGTTCGAGCCCCAGCTGGCTGCGCGGAAACAGCGCGACCATCGCCAGCATCACCGGGGGAAGAAAACTGAGAACCGGGATCGACTGCAAAATGTCGAGAAGCGGAAGCATGACTTTCGCCGCGCGCTCGGATTTGGCCGCCGCCATCCCATAGCACAACGCGAAGAGCAGCGAAAGAACGTAAGCAATGGCAATGCGCACGAGGGAATACGCCGCATAGAGAGGCAAGGCGCGAGGGCTCGAGGAAATGTTCGCCACCGGAGTGAAAGGCGCGAACCAGATGCGCCCGGAAGCGAACAGGGTGTAGAGAATCGCCAGCAGTCCCGCGAAAACGGCCAGGTCCGCGAGGAACGAACTCTTCCATCGCGTGCGCTCCGAAATCGCGCGCAAAATAGTTTGATAGCTGAGGATCGGTTCGAGTCTCATTCGCGCCGCGGTCCGCGCAGGCTCACGGCTTGGCCCGGGTCAGCCGCCCCGTCACGGAATCGTAATCGAAGAGTTCCGCATAGCGGCCCCATTGAATGGCGGTATCCAGCTGGCGGCGCACTTCGTCGTCGCTGAAATGTTCATCCAGCAAATCGTGGAAGAATTCCACCGGCATCGTGCCGTCCGCCTTGGCTTGCAGCGCCGAATCCATCTGTTGCAGCAGGGGCACATGCGCGAGCATGGCGTCGCGATACAATTGTTTGCGCGTCTGGATGTCGCTGGCGGCAATCTCCCGCCCCAGTTCCGTAATCTCCGCGTCGCCATGATCCACCGTGGCGAATCCCATGAGAACGCAAGCGTCGACAATCGGCAGCAAATCGTCCGACTCGAGCATCAGCTGGTGGGACATCCGGTGCAGGTCCTCATGCCCGCCGTGGTCCGCAAGAATTTCCAGAAAACCCGCGATGCCTCCGGCGCGCACGTGCGGCAGCATCAGATAGCGTGGCGTCGGCGTCGTGGCGCCCGGAGGCGGAGGCGTCGGCTTCATTTCCGGCAGCAGTTCATGCTGGATATCCGGCTGCGTCAACACGCGGTAAATGTGATCGACCAAGCCCTCGAAGCGCTCGGACTTGCGGCTGCGCGGCTGCGGCAGCGTGATCTCAAAATCCTCGCGGATGCGCGCCGGGTTGCTGGCCAGCACGATCACGCGGTCGGCCAGCACTACGGCCTCTTCGATATTGTGCGTGACGAGAAAAATCGCGCGCGTGGGAATCTTCTTGTTGTCCCACAGCTCCAATAATTCCCCGCGCAGCGTCTCCGCCGTCAGCACGTCCAGCGCGGAAAACGGCTCGTCCATGAACAGCACTTCCGGTTCGATCACCAGCGCGCGCGCGAAACCCACGCGCTGTTTCATTCCTCCGGAAAGCTCCTTGGGATAAGCGTTCTCGAATCCGTCCAGGCCCACGGCATCCAGAATGTGCAAGGCGCGTTTGTGGCGCTCCAGGGCGGGCACGCCGCGCGCTTCGAGCGGCGCCTCGACATTTTGAAACACGGTCAGCCAGGGAAACAGCGCGAAGCTCTGGAAGACGATCCCGACGTTGGGCGGGTCAACAGTCAGCCTGCGCCCGTGCCACAGCACTTCTCCCGCCGAGGGGCGCGATAGTCCAGTCAGCATCCGCAACAGCGTGGATTTTCCGCAGCCCGAAGGTCCCAACAGCGCCAGGATTTTTCCCGGCATGATTTTGATGTTGATGGGGGAAACCACTTCGATGCGGCCGCCGTCCGGCTGCGTGTAGAATTTCTCGAGGTCCCGGCCTTCGAGGATCGGCTCGTTGTTTTCCCCGCCGGGAATTTCCGCCGCTATGGAACTGTTGTTGGTTTGCGACACGGGTGCATTATGAACGATTCAGGGGCGTGTGGCACAGGCTTCAGCCTGTGGGTAGTTTTGTGTTTGCAAAGGGCAAAACTCACAGGCTGAAGCCTGTGCCACAGCCTTGCTGATGCAAACTCAGGCGGGATTGCGGTCCACCGCGGGATGGCGCACATCGCTTCCCGCGACCATGTAGATCACGTCCTCGGCGACGTTGGTGGCGTGGTCGGCGACGCGCTCCAGATTCTTGGCCACCAGGATCAGCTCAAACGCGGGAAACACGACGGAAGAATCGCCCATCATGTAGCTGAGCAACTCCCGGAAAATTTGGTCCCGCTGGTCCACCTGGTCGTCGCGGGAGAGCACTGAGCGGGCCAACTCGATATCGCGGCGCACCAGCGAATCGAGGCTGTCGCGCATCATTTTTTCGGCCAGCTCGCCCATGCGGGGCAGATCCACGTAGGGCTTCACGCGCGGATGGCGCACGATGCGCGTCGCGGAATGCGCGATGTTCACGGCCTGGTCGCCGATCCGTTCGAGATCGTTGTTGATGCGGGCGATGGCCAGGACGAAGCGGAGGTCGGCGGCCATCAATTGTTGTAGAGCAAGTAATTGTACTACGCGATCATCAATCTCGATTTGCAGCTCGTTGATGGCGTTCTCTTCCTTGAGCACGATCTGCGCCAGCTTTTCGTCCGCGTCCAGCACCGAATGAATCGCCTGATGCACGGCTCGCTCGGCCAGGCTGCCCATCCACAGCAGCCGTTCTTTCAGCTCTTCCAGGTCGCGTTCGAAATGTCGTTCCATGCTTTACGTCCTCTCCCTCACGAAGACCGCTAGCAGCGAAATGATCCCGCCAAACTCATCCGAACCGGCCCGTGATGTAGGCCTCCGTGCGCGGATCCGAAGGCGTGGTAAACATATGTCCCGTGGGTGAAAATTCGATCAAGTCGCCATTCAGCATGAACGCGGTCGAATCGCTGACGCGCGCCGCCTGCTGCATGTTATGGGTGACGATCACCAGCGTGCAAGTGGGCTTCAACTCGAACAGCAATTCCTCGATTTTCGCCGTGTTCACCGGATCGAGCGCCGAGCAAGGCTCGTCCAGCAAAAGCACTTCAGGATCGACTGCCAAGGCCCTGGCGATGCACAGGCGCTGCTGCTGGCCGCCGGAAAGCGCGTAGGCGGACTTGTGCAGCTTGTCCTTCACTTCGTCCCACAGAGCGGCGCGGCGCAAACTTTTCTCGACGGCATCGTCCAGGCGCCCCTTGTGCCCGTTGATGCGCAAGCCGTAGGCCACGTTTTCGTAAATGGATTTGGGAAACGGATTGGGCTTCTGAAACACCATGCCCACCATGCGGCGCAGCTTGGTCACGTCCAGCGTGAGGATGTTCACGCCGTCCAGTGCGATTTCCCCTTCCAGGCGCGTGTGCCGCAGCGTTTCGTGCATGCGGTTCAGCGTTCGCAGCAGCGTGGATTTGCCGCACCCGGACGGGCCGATCATGGCCGTAACCTTGTTCGTGGCCACGTCCATCGAGACGTTGTGCAGGGCGTGGTTCTTGCCGTAATAGAAATTGAGCTTGGTGACTTTCATTCTTAGCGTGTTGGCGCCGGATGTGGTCATAGCTGGATTGTGCGCAGTAGTCTTATCCGTGGAGGACGCTGCGGTAGCCCCCGTACTCGACATGAGTGGAAACGCGGCATTCATCGTCAGGTCCTTTCATACGCGGTCCCGCGCGTCAAAAACGCGCGAACCAGAATGTTGGTCACCAGCACTAATCCCAGTAGAACGAGTCCCGCGGCCCACGCCTGCCGGTGCCAGTCTTCGTACGGACCTGTGGCGTAAGTATAGATCACAACCGGTAGTGACGACGTCGGCTGCAAGAACCCTGGGCTCCAGTAGCGGTTGCCGAAGGCGGTGAACAGCAGCGGCGCGGTTTCTCCCGCGACGCGCGCCAGGGCCAGCAACACGCCGGTCAGTATGCCGCGCGAAGCGGCTGGAAGGACCACCGTGCCGACCATGCGCCATTTGTTCGCGCCCAGAGCAAAAGAGCCTTCGCGCAAGGAGCGCGGTACGTCCCGCAAAAAACTCTCCGTGTTGCGCAACACCGTGGGAATCACCATGATCCCCAACGCGATTCCGCCGGCCAAGGTCGAAAAATGGTGCATCGGCATCACCACCAGGGCATAGGCGAAGATGCCCATGACAATCGACGGCACGCCGTTCATCAAATCCGCCGTGTACCGCACCAGAAACGGCATCGTTCTGCCGCCGAATTCCGCCAGATACACTCCGCCAAGAAGCCCGATCGGAACGCCAAATAACGCCGCGAGGAACAAGAGTTTCAAGCTGCCCACGATGGCGTTGGCCATGCCCCCACCCTCTTCGCCAACCGGGGCAGGCAGGTGCGTGAAAAAGCTCCAGGACAAATCTTTTCCGCCGTTCCAGACCAGATAGCCAAGAATAAAAAACAGCGCCGAAACGGTGATCAAGGCGCACAGCCCCGTCATCGAGAGCATGACCACGTTCAGGGATTTTCTCCATGCCAGGCGCAGGTTCATGAGGGTAGCACCCCGCTGCCGCGCTCCGTGGTGACCAGGATCAAGAGACGCGCGAGCCCGTTCAAAACGAAGGTCAGCAGAAACAGCACCAGCCCGAGTTCAATCAGGGCGCTCAAGTACAAGTTGCCCGTGGCCTCGGAAAATTCGTTGGCCAGCACCGCCGCGATCGAATAGCCGGGCGAAAAAAGCGACGCGGCAATTTTGGGATTGTTGCCAATGACCATGGTGACCGCCATGGTTTCGCCCAGGGCGCGGGCCAGCGCGAGGAAGACGGAACCGAAAATCCCGATCCGCGCGGCGGGCACGACCACTTTCCAGGTGGACTCCCATTTCGTCGCTCCCAGGGCCAGCGCCGCCTCGCGCTGATCTCGCGCCACTCCAAGCAGCACTTCCCGCGAAACCGACAGCACGAACGGCACGATCATGATGGCGAGAACGATCCCGGCCGTCAGGAAACCGATTCCGTACGACGGTCCTTGAAAAAACGGCAAAAATCCCAGCACTTCCTTGAGCGCGGGCTCAATCGTGGTTCGCATCAGCGGGACCAACAGGAACACGCCCAGCAAGCCGTAAATCACGCTCGGAACCGCGGCCAGCAAATCGCTGACAAACGTCAGCGCGGAAGAAAGCTTGGGAGGCGCGAGCTCGGCCAGAAAAATCGCCGCGCCCACACCGAGCGGAACCGCGATCAACAGCGCCACCGCCGACGTTACCAGCGTGCCGTAAATGAACGGCGCGGCCCCGAAATCGCCGGAGACCGGATCCCAAACTTCCTTGATGAAGAAACTCCATCCGAACTGGGACCGCGCCTGCGCCGAAAGGATCCATAGCTGGTAAACGAGAAGGATGGCGATCAGCAAAAGCGCCGCCGCCGCGATCAAGGTAATTAGGTGCGCGATTTCATCCGCGCCGCTCCACCGGCGCAGGAACGATCGCGGCTGCGCGGGCAAATCACTCGGCGTTATGGCATTCGGTGTGGTGGTCATGTGGCTGGGTTCGCTTCCGATTTCCCGCTTCCCAAGCGGCTACTGAATCTGCGCGATCGCCTTCATTTCCTTGGTCACGACTTCCTTCGGCAGTTGCGCGTAGGACAAGGGCTCGGCGGTTTTCTGCCCGTCCGTCATCATCCACTTCAGGAAGTCTTTCACCACATCGCGTTTCGCCGGATCGTCGATCTTTGAAGGAATCAACAACCAGGTGAAGCTGGCGATCGGGTAAGCCATTTTGCCTGGCGGATTCGTGATCGAAACGCGGAAATCATCGGGCATGGTCTTCGCCGCCGCGGCTGCCGCCGCGGAAACACTGGCGAGGTCTGCTTTGACGAATTCGCCGGCAGAATTCTTCACTTTGCCGTAAAGGATTTTATTCTGAACGGCATAAATCAGCTCGATGTAGGCGATCGAATCGGGTGTCTGCTCAAGAAGCGCGGAAACTCCCTCATTTCCCTTTCCGCCGAGCCCCACAGGCCAGTTCACGGATGTCCCTTTGCCCACTTTCGATTGCCACTCCGGGCTTACCTTAGAAAGATAATCGGTCCAAATGTACGTCGTCCCGCTGCCGTCAGACCGGTGAACGACCACGATATCATCCTTCGGGAGTTTCACGCCCGGATTGGCGGCGACGATTGCCGGATCGTTCCATCTCGAAACTTTGCCCAGGAAAATTCCGGCCAAAACTTCGGGAGTAAAATTCAGCTCCACCGTCACTCCTGGAACATGGTAGCTGGGCACGGCCGCGCCCAGGACGGTGGGGAAATGCAGGATCGGCACCTTCGCTTGCTTGAGCTGGTCGTCGTTCATCGGGCCATCGGAAGCCCCGAAATCCACGGTCTTGTCCAGCAGCTGGCGAATTCCGCCTCCGGAACCGATCGATTGATAATTAATCTGCACGTTGGGGTGAAGGCTATGATACTGATCGAACCACTTGGAATAAATCGGATAAGGGAACGTCGCACCGGCGGCGTTCAACAGCACTTGTCCGGCGGCTGTGGCAAAAGTGGCAACGGCTAGCAGAACCGCGAGCACGGCAAGCACTTTTAGGATTCGCATATTTTCTCCTGGAATTTCGACGCTGAATTGTGACTCTGAATTGTTACAGCAACGTTACAAGCGAGTGATGTGGACATAAAATCGGCGTAAATGCCTAACTGCTTCAATATGGAACAGTTATCGACGGAGGGGAGATGGGCCGGCGCCAGGGGAGCGCCGGCCCGGGGTGGGGTTGCAACACGAAGTTCGTCAGTTCCGCGCCAAAATCGCGGAACAAATTAGATTAGAGTCTCTTCTCCGGGTAGTTAGCTTCTTCGATATTGATCCGCGTGCGTCCATGGCGCACGTCGAGCCCTCGAACCCAAAAAATAATGTCTTCCGCGATATTGGTGGAGTGATCCGCGATGCGTTCCAGATATCGCGTGGCCAGAACGAATTGAAGCTGCGGCGCGGCCTGCTGGGGATCTTCGGTCATCCGGGTAAGAAGATGCTCGAAAATTTGGTCGCGGTAGCGGTCCACCACGTCGTCGGCCTCAAGCACTTCTCCCGCCAGGACCACATTGCGAAAGATCAACGCGCCCAGGCTGCGCCCCAGCATGCCGCGGACGGCGCCGGCCATCGGTTCGAGGTCGCGCGGCATTTCGGTGACGTTCATTCCCGCCAGGGAAATCACGCGCTCGGAAATGTTGACGGCCAAGTCGCCGATGCGCTCGAGGTCATTGGCAATTTTCTGAGAGGCGACGACGCGGCGGATTTCCTCGTCGTCGAGCAGCCCGGTTCGCAGCATGCGAACGGCGTGGTCATCGATCAAAATTTCCATTTCGTTGACGCGCGGTTCCACCAGAAACACTCTGCTGGAAAGTCCGGCCGCCGCTTCCAGGTTCGGCCGCAGGAGCGCGTCCAGGGCGCTCTCCACGCTGCTTTCCACTGTGCGCGCCATGGATATCAAATAATTGGCCAGAACATCCTGGTAAATCGTTTGCATTTTGGAGGCCTGCGTCGCCATTGCCTTCCCTTCCATCCAGTGAGATTCCCTGCATGGCCACCATATTCATAATTTGTGACAGATAAATGAAGCGGGGGTGAATATCCGGCGAAACCGATGGGCCGCTAACTTGTCCGTAAACCATGTAAATGGAGCGTCCCTCAATCCGGTAAGCCGTCGGGAATGCGGGCCAGAAATGCGGGAAGACCCTTCAAATCCCTCTTGCGGAGAAAGGCGTTCAGAGTTAAAATTTAGATCGACCGCACGCGTCTACAGGTATCTACGTCCCCCCTGGCGCGCGGGGGGGTTATTGTGTTCCCAGACGCTTCCTCTCAGAGCGCCACTCGTCCTGTCGAACGTCGCCATAACCCGCGACACAAAGCCTCTTCTATCATTTATGCCCAACTTGGTTCCGGCAACGGCGGAATTGTCCTCAACCTTGGCCCGGATGGGGTGGCCTTCCAGGCGGCGATGAAACTGACCGCCGAAACGAATTCGACCGTCAATCTGCGGCTTCGCGGCTCCGGCCTGAATGCAGAACTCGTCGGCGAGATTGTTTGGCTCGGTGCGACGCAAAAGCAAGCCGGCATTTGCTTCAAAGGCCTTTCCCCCGATATTCAGAAGGAAATCGCGGATTGGATCGCGCGGGAAGAGCGGGATTCCGCAACTGCCCCATCGGGGGATCGGTCGCGGCCCATGTCGATGCCCGCAGCGCCCCCGTTACCCGTCACGGGAGAGAAGTCGGTTACCCATGCGCTCTCTTCGGCGTTGGCTATGTCCCGAGCCGCTTCCGCGGATTCTCCTTCTGACCCGGGCGCGGAACCGAGCGAGCCACCATTACCGGCTGCGTCCGAAGCGGCAATTTCGGTAGACGCCCCTGCGCCTATTCTCGATTCGGCGCCTGCGCCGGCCCCTGAGTTTGTTTCCCCAATTCCACATTCCGATGTTCCTGCTATGCCGTCATTCGAGTCCCTGCTGCAAGCCGCGGTCGAGGTGCTCGGCGCCGCGCCGGTTGTTGAACCGGCGCCTGAGCTAGTTTCTCCGATCCAGCACTTCGATGTTCCCGAATACTCAGGGGGCAGCACGGAAGATCCCACTGCCGAAACCCTTGCCTCTCCCGAGCCAGGCCCGGTCGAGCAGCCTTTGTTCAATCACTTGATTTTTGATCGTCCTCCAATCAACCATCCCCATGGATCGCCGGCCCCCGACCCAGCCGCCGATGTTCTTTCTCCGGCCGCGACGGCGCAGGCACGCGAGGGTCTGCCGCAAGCCACACCTGAATCCGCAGGAAACAATGAATCCATTAAAACGGCGGAGATTAAGCCAATTTCTCCGGCCCGGGTCCCTAGGCCAACGCGTAAGATGGCCAAACCCACAGCGGCGGACCTATGGCTGCCGCCGGAAGTCGTCAAGGCGTGGAGACAAGCAAATCCTCAACGCAAGCTTGTGATTGCCGCAGCCGCAGCGGCATGTTTGATGGTTTTCTCGGTGCTCTTGGCCTTGTCGTTAGTCCACAACGGCAATCCCTCGAGCCGGTCCGGGGGAAATTTGATGGCGCAGAAATCCATAGCAAGTCCCGCGGCAACGAGCCTCAGCCTTGACTTTCCTCAAGTCGGTCCGCTGCCGGCGCCTCGTGCGCCCCACGTGTCGCTGCGGCCACAACCCGATCCACTGCCCCCGCCCTCATTTTTTGAAACCCTTGCAAGGGGTCTTTGGGGGGCCAATCTTCCCAAACCAGATAATTTTGAAGAACCTGTCGTGTGGACTGAGATTACAGACGCACAGGTCGTTGTGCCGGTGTGGACTTCCAAATCCAGCGGCTATTACTTCTGCAAGGACAGCCCCTACATCGAGTCCGAGCATCCCGGAGCGTATATGAGCCAGGGTGACGCTCTGCAAACCGGGTATCAGCCAATCCTCGGCACATTTTGCAACTGATCCGTGCGCGCCCCGGCTTGCGCCCTTGTCCCTCTAACTTGTTCCTCTAAGTGGCGCTGGGAATGCTGAAATGGAAGCGGGATCCCTGGCCGATGGCACTTTCCACCCAGATGCGGCCGCCGTGGGCCTCCACGATATGCCGGGCGATGGCGAGCCCCAA
>Ga0335078_10003451_pt1 | contig 23541 bp, 22 predicted proteins | sample Lox_Sample_32_FD_206711 | JGI IMG/M metagenome (GOLD analysis project Ga0335078, IMG submission 206711) | Soil microbial communities from Loxahatchee National Wildlife Refuge, Florida, United States - Lox_Sample_3.2 | ecosystem: Environmental > Terrestrial > Soil > Wetlands | place: USA... | reverse complement strand
GAGCGAGCCGTCGACCCAGGTATAGCTGTGCGAATAGAAGCCGTTGTTCCAGCTTACGGATGCGGCCAGCGGCCCATACGTATAGTTGAGCTGCAGTCCGCGATTGATGACGTTCTCCTGGTTCCACAGGAGTCCGCGCTCGATATTCATGTTCTCGAAGGTGAACGTGTACTCGGCTCCGAAGAGCGTCGGCAGGTTTCCCGCTTCGATTGAGAAGCTGTCCGTCGGCACGATCTTGATATAGGCCTCGGGCAAAACCCCATAGAGATCGTTCACCGCTCTGGACAGGTTGACATAAGGAGCGCCGAGCGCCGGCAGGCCGTATCCTCCGACCTGCAAGTAGTACTGAATCACGCCGTCGGCCTTCTGGATGATAGCCATCGCGTTGCTGGCGTCGATCCGGTTGTAGAAGTCGCCCACCACGGCGTGGTTCTGAAAGATTCCGATCCCGCTCGCCACCAGATTGACGTCGAAGTCAAAGAGACTCGCGACCGGAGCCGGCAAATCCGAGAGGAACGGAGCGTACTTCGGGATATTGATCTCGTGCGGCGACGCCATCACGAGCGGCCCGGTCATCGCCGGCGATGATAGCGGCGGCACCGGTGTGGGCGCCGCTGCCGCGGCCGCTGGAGTAGCACTGGCCGCCGGAGCCGGGGCCGCCGCCGCAGGGGCCCCTGCGGGAGCCCCCTGAGCCCAGGCATTGCTATGTCCACAAGCGAGCACGAAGGCCATGAGGACGGCCCATGCCAGGTTTCCGAGAATCGGACGTCCTGCGCGATCTTTCATATCTGACTTTCTCTCCATTCCATCCATTGCGTCTGCTCGATAAGAGGCTTGGGGCAGACACATCCCCTGGTGTCTGCACCGTAACAGCGCGGCTAAATCAAGTTCCATGCCGTTTTGAAACCTCCATATTTCGTTTTAAATCAAGGCTGAAACTCTCGGTCGCACCGGTCTTTGCTGACCGCTGGGGCGGCATCTGCCCCTCTGCTGGTCAGCTAGAGCCGGAAACACATTGCAAATTGCAATAATGCGACCCTGCAAATCAGGAAGGTCGGTAGAGCCCCCGCCCATAAACACGGGCGCCGGACCGTCGCGCGTCACGCGGTCCGGCGCCCGCTCGCTGCAGAGCATCAACCCCTATTATGCTCTTGCGACCTGCGCTCCCGGCGAGATCATCTCGACACGGTCCTCAGGGTACGCCTCCATGCCGAACTCGGGAATATCAAGGCCCTCGAGTTCAACCTCCTTGGAGACCCGCATCGAACTGACGGAATTCACGAGCGAGAACACCACGTATGTGAACCCGAAAATGTACACGGCCATGAACGTCGCGCCGATTACCTGCATCAAGAACTGCCGCGAGTCCCCGTAGAGCAAGCCCGTCACGCCCAGGCCGGCCTTTCCGAGATAACTGGTGGCGCCGACGCCGTTCCATCCGGCGCCGTAGGTACCGTCGGCGAAGATTCCGACGCAGACCGCACCGAGCCAGCCGCAGTAGCCGTGAACCGAGATGGCGCCGCAGGGGTCGTCCACCTTAATCACGCGTTCGTTGAACAGCACTCCGAGGTCAACCACGATGCCGGCGATAAGCCCGATGATAACCGCGGAATTGGGCGACACGAACGCGCATGGCGCAGTGATCGCAACCAGACCGGCGAGCATCCCGTTACAGGCCATCGTGATGTCCGGCTTGCCGAAGATGTAGTACCACAGGAACATTGCGGAGGCGGAGCCCGCGACCGCCGCAAGGTTGGTGTTAACCGCGATGACCGAGATGCGGAGGTCGCTCGCGCCGAGCGTCGATCCAGGATTGAACCCCATCCATCCGAACAGCAGGATGAACGTGCCGATTACGACGAACGCCAGGTTATGCGCCGGGAAAGCTCGGGGTTTGCCGTCGGGCCCGTACTTGCCCAACCGGGGACCAAGGATGATCGCGAGCGCCATCGCGGCGAAACCGCCGACGCCATGCACCACCGTCGAACCTGCAAAATCCACGTAGCCATGCCCCATGCCCATCGTGTTTCCGAGCTGCGACATCCATCCGCCGCCCCATACCCAGCAGCCGAAGCTCGGGTACAGGATGCCGCCCATGAAGAGCTCGCACAGAAGGAAGGCCCAGAAGTTGATTCGCTCACAGATGGCGCCGACGATGATATACCCGGCCGTCTCCATGAACACGACTTCGAACAGCGTGAGACACAGGCTGCCGGCGTCGTAGCCGGGACCGCTCAGGAAGAATCCCTTGCCGCCCAGGAAACCCCACAATCCGCCGCCCAGCAGAAAATGGTTCAGCGTGGGCGTGCCTCCAAGGTTCGCCGGCGCAGCATTGATCGCTCCACCGCCGTACTGGAAGGCGAATCCGCAGACGTAGTAGGCGAGGAAGGCGAACACGTACGCCGCGAAGTTGAGCATCATCAGATGCCCGGCGTTCTTCTTGCGCACCAGTCCGCACGTGAGCAGCGCGAACCCGGCTTGCATGAAGAGAACCAGGTATCCGGTCAGCAGCGTCCACGAGAAGTTGACCGAGATTCTAAGGTGACCGACGTTGTCGGCAAGCTTCATGGCCAGCGGCTCCTTGGCAGCCTGGGCCGTAAAGTCGTCGAACGCCTTCTTGTTCTTGGCGTAGTCGGGTGCGCTTTTGTCGGTCGGCTCGGTCAGAATGAACGAATTTCCGCTCGCGTCGGACGTCGATGACTTGTCGCCGGTTGCGATTCCGGCGGGGTCGGGTTGCGGCTCGTCGGCGAGCGCGACCAGCATCGGCCCACACAGCCATTGCGCGAACAGGATCGCGAGGACTGCCTTGAGCAGCCACAGCTTCGGGCGCGTTATAGAAACGTTTGGCATCTTGGAATTCCCCTTCCTCATAAGATTGGCAGCGGCGGCTCTGCGCCGCGGATGATGAACGATCGATTCAGATCGCGCTCGGGCCTCGCTCTCCGGTCCGAATCCGCATGATCTCGTCGAGCGAGCTCACAAAAATTTTCCCGTCCCCGATTTTCCCCGTCCTGGCGGTCTCGGCGATCGCCTTGGCCACCGGCTCTACCAGGTCCTCGGCAACGACGATCGTGACGAGAATCTTCGGCAGAAAATCCACCGTGTACTCGGTCCCACGGTACATCTCCGTATGGCCCTTCTGGCGGCCGAACCCCTTGACCTCGGATACCGTGAGCCCGGTGATTCCGAGGGTCATGAGCCGCTCTTTCACTTCGTCGAGCTTAGACGGCCTAATTATCGCCTCAATTCGCTTCATTCGTCAGTCATCTCCTTGTTCGCGGAAAGCCCTTGTCAAAAGCACTTCGTGACTCGTCCCGGCCCCCGACCGAGGGAGTCGGGGCTTCGCGCAGAACTATGCATCTAGTCCGCGTGCACCTGTCCGCAAGAAAAGTGCCATGCAAAATGCAACTATGGTGCTATATAAAATTAGGACTTTTCGGTTAGATGCTTTCGCCATGATGCCCGCGAAACGGGCATCGGCTTAACGACTGAGCAGACGGGGCAGAAGAGACTTGCAGATCGAAATGCCGCCGGAGCGCGGGTCAGCTGTCGTCGCTCGACGACCGTGGCACGCCGACCGCGACGACTAGCAGTGGACTCTTGCCCGCGGCATGCGGCGCGAAGAACGCGGTGGTGTCGTCATCGTAGAAGGTCAAGCCTGTCGCGCCGCGGCCGAGCGTGTAAGCCGCGAGATAGACCTGTCCGCCATGCAGTCCGGCTTCCAGGTGAGCGTCGCGATAGGCCCGATTGCCGAGCGCGCCGAGCGCGCGCTCGAGATCGGCCATATAAACGATCAGCGCGGAGCAATCGGCGCCGAGCATCTGCTCGAGGCACAGGTAGCCGGCCTCGCGGCGAAAGCTGCCGGCCCTTAGCAATTCGAATTCGCCGCCTTGGCGATGGTAGTAGTACGTCCCGGATTCCATTCCTTCGACTGCGTTGACGATCAGATATGTATCGCTTAGCGGCGGGAAGTCGGCGGACGGATGGCGGCTCGAGAGGACCAATATCGTGGCCAGTTCTTCGGCTGTTATCGGCCGCTCTGCGAAGGCTCGCGTCGATCCGCGTCTTAGAATCGTCTCGCCCAGGCTCATACCAGCGTCGGAGTCGAGAGTCTCGGGCTTCGCCTTGGTCGCCGCGGCCGATGGCGGAATCAAATCGATCTGTGCGCCAGCGACGGCAGCAACCTCGTCAGGTGTGAGCAGGCGGGACGCCTGATGCATCCGCACGAGGTCAGGGTAGCTTACCTCCTCGCGCGAGAGTTCGATCGTCTCGAGGACGAGCGGCTTCATCACCGGCTCCGCACCCGGCGCAGCCGTGCCGCCGCCGAGCGCGACGAGGCATAGCGCCGCTTCGCGCGCGCCGTCGATTCCGAGCAGCGCTTCGATCTCGGGGTCGGCAAAGGCGGTCACCAGGTCGGCGGAAATCCCCTCGGCCGACGCGGCGGCGAACAGATTGGCGAGTATCGTACCCGCATCCCAGAAGCAGTAGCGGTAGGCGCGCGCGCGATACTTCCACGCGCTGCGCCAGAAAATCGCGCTCAGCACGAGTACCGCGCGCGCCTGCAATAGCGAGGGACGTCCCGCCGCCGTGCGCGCAAGGAGTCCGCGCCAGTCCCCCCGGCGAAGCCCACGCAAGCGCAAATCGGCGGGCGAAAAATGATAGAGCCCCTGCTCGAGTTCGTCCGTCTCGGCCACGGCCGCATAGATCTCGATCGGATAGAGTGCCCCCGCCGACGGCGCCGCACGAAAATGATAGTCCTGACCGCCGACCCGGACGCGCCGCGTGAGCCCGTTGGCGCAGAAGAGGATCCGCGTGAGCGCGTCTAATGTGAGCTCGCCGCCCTCACGGGAAAGTTCGCCGCCCTCGTGCGTACTGGCGTTCCGATCACCCCCCGCGCCGCCAGCGGCTATCGCGCCGAGCGCGGGAACGCGCGCGAGGCTTAGGTCGCGCGGCAGCGCGAGCCCGGAGACCTCGGGGTAGAGCTTGTATGGCAGCGGGCGATTGTCCCAATCCAGGTAATGCCCGCCGCTGCGCACGCTGGTGTACGAATGCTTGGTTGCCGCGTGATAGGTCCGCGCCGCTTCGATATCGCGATTGCTCAATGTCCTCAGGCCCCCGCGCCGCCCGGGTCCGCGGCTCGCTTCGGAGCCTTCACCATACCATCTTGCCTGCGGAGCGGCTTGCGCCCGCTGGTCGGTATCGGCGGGCGCGTGCTATTGGCTAATCAGATCGATTCGGGGAGAGGCCGATGGGCGAGACCACACCCAGACTCAGTGCCGCCGAAGTGAAGGGCCTGTTCGAGAAGTTCAGCAACTGGGGCCGCTGGGGCAAAGATGACGAGCGCGGCGCGCTCAACTTCATCACAGCGCACAAACGCGCCGCCGCCGCACGCCTGGTGCAAAACGGCGAGATGGTCTCGATCGCGCTGCCGCTCTCGACCGCCTCCGGCCCCGACAATCCCACGCCGGTCACGCATCTGATGCTCCATTCGGGGACCGGTCATGCGGTTGCGCTCGACTATTTCGGAATGGCACCGCACGGGATGGCGTTTACCCATCTCGACGCGCTCTGCCATGTGTTCTGGGAGCGCAAGATGTACAACGGCTTCAGTTCGAGCGAGGTCGGACGGTGGGGAGCGCGCAAGTGCGGAATCGACGCCGCGCGCGAGGGCGTCGTGAGCCGCGGCGTGCTGCTCGATATCGCGCGGCTCAAGGGCGCCGAATGGATAGAGCCGGGCGAGCGCATCTTCCCCGAAGATCTCGACGCCGCCGAACGCGCGCATCGCGTGCGCGTCGAGGAGGGCGACGTGCTGCTCGTCCGGACGGGGCGGATGGCGCGGCAGAGAAAACTCGGTCCGTGGGACAGCCGCAGCGAGGGGATGGCGGGGCTCGATCCGAGTTGTCTGCCGTGGCTCCACGAACGGCGGATCGCGGTGCTCGGATGCGACGGCGTGAGCGACGCGCTCCCGACCGGCTACGGCAGCGAGCTGATTTTTCCGATTCACGTCGGGACCCTGGTCGCGATGGGCGTGCACCTGATCGACAACGCCGACCTCGAAGCGCTGGGCGCGGCCTGCGTCCGCCTTGAGCGCCACGAATTCATGTTCGCGATGCTGCCGCTCATCCTCGAGCGCGCGACGGCGTCGCCGGTGAATCCGGTGGCGGTCTTCTGACGCGACAAGGAGCAAACCATGCCTTCCGAAGCGATGGTAATCGACGCCGACGGTCACATTCTCGAACCGCCCGATCTGTGGGAGCGCTACCTCGAACCGCGGTATCGCGAACGCGCGATCCGGATCGTGACGGGGCAGGACGGCTACGAGTATCTCGAGATCGACCGCAAGGTTTCGCGGCTCTGCCGCCGCGGCCAGCTTGCGACGCTGGGCGGGATGGGCAAAAAGGTGGCGGATGCGGCGCGGATGCGCGAGCGCGCGATGCGCGGCGAGCTGAGCCCCGAAGAGCTGCGCTACCAGATGCCCGGTCCGGGCGACACTTACATGGCCGGGGCGGCCTTCGGCACGATGGACATGAAGGAGCGGCTTGCGCTGCTCGATCGCGAAGGGATGGCCAAAGCGGTCCTCTATCCGACGCTCGGCCTGATGTGGGAGGCCGAGTGTTTCGACGCGGAAGTCGCCGGCGCCTACTGCCGCGCCTACAACCGGTGGATCGCGGAGTTCTGCCGCGATTCGGGCGGCCGCCTGGTCCCGATCGCGCACCTGTCGCTCGGCGATCCCGCGGGCGCCGCCGCCGAACTCGAGCGTGCGGTGAAGGACGGATGCAAGGGAGCATTCGTCGCGCCGTTCACGATCACCAAAGTCGCGCATGGCGACAAGGCGCACGACCGCGTGTTCGCAGCGGCGCAGGACCTCGACGTTCCGTTCGCGATCCATCCGACGTTCGAGCCGCTCGACTTGGGGGTACATCATCGCTTCGACAACTTCCGCTGGGCGGTCTGGTACTACGACCTGTTCGCAGGGCAGGGCGTCCAGCACGCGTTCGCGACCTTCTTCCAGTGCGGCACGTTCGATCGCTTTCCGGGCCTGCGCGTCGTGGTGCTGGAGTCGGGCGCCGGATGGATCGGCTATTTCCTCGACCGCGCCGACGCGATCTACGGCGGAACGCCCCTAGGCGGCACTGTGCGCCTCAAGGAAAAGCCCTCGCACTATTTCCGCGAGCGATGCTTCATCTCGGCCGATCCCGACGAACGCACGATCGCTGGGATGATGCGCCACGTGGGCGAAGACAAATTTTTCTGGGCCAGCGACTATCCGCATCCCGACCATCCCGGCAACTACCTCGAGGAGTTGCGCGGGATGGTCGCGCCGATGACCGAGGGCGGCCGGCGCGGGATTTTGGGCGAGAACGTCGCCCGCGCGTACAAGCTGATGTGACGCGCGCGGGCGCGCGGATTCCTCAACTGCGCGCGCCGCCGGACAGCGCCGGATGAATCCACATCTCGGAGTCCGCGCCGGCTTCGGCTTTGAGCCCGCCCATAAAGCGCGCGTTGTTGCCGTCGATAAAGATGTTCACGTGGCGACGAAGCTCCCCCTGTTCGTCGAGCACGCGGTCGCGGATGCCCGGATAGTCGCGCACCAGGGCTTCGATAGCTTCCCCTGCGGTTGTCCGCGCGCCGGTCGCCAGCGGCACTTCGATCACGTCCCGTCCGCCGGTCCATCGGCGGAGCGCCGAAGGAATATGCACGCGCATGGCCTAATGCACGACCGCCGTCTTGACGCACAAGACCGGGGGCAGAAATTCCGTGATCGCACGCCAGCTCTCGCCCTCGTCGTTCGATCCGTAAAGCTGTCCCCCGCGGGTGCCGAAATAGAGCCCGGCGGGGTCGAGCGCGTCGGCGGAGAACGCGTCGCGGAGCACGGTGAAAAATCCGTCGCGGTCGGGCAGGCCCTTGCCCAGCGGTTCCCACGACCCCCCCGCGTCACGCGAGCGCCACACGCGCGGGGCGCCGTCGCGCGGCACCCGGAACTCGTCCGAGGTCAGCGGAAAGGTGTAGATGGTCCCGCCGTGCCGCGGATGCGTCACCATCGGAAAGCCGAAATCCGACGGCAGGCCGTTTTCGATCGTTACCCACGAACGCGCCTCGTTGTCGGTGCGGTAGACGCCCGGATGGCTCTGCAGGTACATCCGTGAGGGATTTTCCCCATCGAACCGGATCTTATGCGGACAGAGCGTCGCGCCGGGAACGTCGGGATGGACCCTGAGGCCGTTGACGCAGGCGTTCCACGACTCGCCGCCGTCGTCGCTGCGATAGATGCCGCCCGAAGAGATCGCGGCGTACATGCGCCCGGGCTCGCACGGATGAACCAGGATCGAATGCAGGCAGAGTCCGCCGAAGCCGGGATTCCATTTCGGGCGGTCGGGATGCTTGAACAGCCCCTCATTCAGGCGAAAGGTCTCGCCGCGATCGTCGGAGCGAAACATCGCCGCGGGATCGACTCCGGCAAGCACCACGTCGGGCCCCAGCGGCGTCTCGGCCTCGAGCGCCCAGATCGCGCTGAGCGACTCGCCGCTGCCCTTGGGAAACTTGACGTTGCCCTCCGTCGGTTCGTTCCAGGTGGCGCCGAAGTCGTCCGACCAGCTGACCATCGCGCCCCAGTGGTTGCTCTTGTTGCCGACCACGATTCGCGGCGCACCCTTGCCGATGAAAGCCGCCGACCATACCGATTGTCCCGGGAAGTGCGGCCCGGACATTTTGAAATCGCCGCGCTTGCCGTCGCAGAGAAAAATGAAAGCGCCCTTGACCGTCCCGACCATCAGCATCAGATCGCCCGCTGCGGGCGAGAGGGTTTTCGCATGTGTCGTCGCCATAGTCACCTCCGAGGTTCCTGACTTTGTCGTTCGCCGCCGCCGCTCGAAACCCGCGCTAACGGCATATGCAAAGGCATTCGGCCATGCGATCGAGCCGCGCGTTCGAGAATTCCTGATTGGCCGTGTGCGCGAAGGATGAATAGCAAGGCGCCGCCGCCGAGCGCATCGACCCCGCCGCCGTGCCGTCGCGCGCCGAAATCTCCTCAATCGCCGCGCACGCCTCGCGTACCGCATCCGCCTCGCTCGCGGCCGCGCCGGCGCGATGCAAAGGCGGATCGACCAGCCGCCGGAACCACGTCCAGCGGTCCGTTCGCACCTCGAACCGCGTGCCCAGATGATCTCTGCGAAGGTCCATATTCAATCTCCGCCCGGTTACGACAAAACCTGCGGCGCGATCGCTTCGGGCGCCTGGCGGAGCGCGTTGAAGACCATCGCCGGCACCCGCAAACGATCGTCCTCGTAAACCTCGCGGATTTCCGTGAGCGCGCTGTCGCCGGCGAGCGTCGCCGCCGCCGCCGCCCGATCGAGCAGCGCGCTCTTCCCGCCGTCGAGCAGACCGTCATCGCCCATCGGCATCACGCCCCAGACGTCCCACGGCAGCATCTCCATCCCATTGAGCGCCGCGAGATCGCGCACCACGTTGCCGGCGATAAACCACGCTCCGCGAAGCCCGGGCACGAAGGAGAGACCGAAGCGCCCGGCCTCGGCGCGCCCGGTCCGGCACATCTGCCAAGCTTCGCCGGCGACGATGAAGCGGTCGCGCGGAACGTCGAGCGGATCGAAATCGACGGGCAGGATTTCCCGCTGTACCGCGTCGAGCTGCGCGTCAACCAGGATCCAGCGCGCCTTATCCGCGTTCCAGTACTCGCACACCCAATGGTCTTCGAACCTGCCGGGCGTGAAGTACGCGCCAAAGCCGCATCGCGCGCGCGCCGCAACGCCTTGTCGGCGAAGGATCGCGCAGAGCATCAGCGAAAAATGACGGCACACCGCGGCCATCCGATCGCCCGGCGCGCGCGCAACGGTCAGAGGGCGGCCGTCAAGCGCGCGAATCCGCGCGAGGATCTCCCCAATCGGCCGCAGGTGTGCATCATTGATGCGCTCTTCGGAGAGCGTCACGCCGTAGGCGAACGACGCCATGTCGCGATGGATCAGCAGACCGTGTACCAGTTCGCAGAGCGCCGCGATGCCGCGGGGGAAGGCGCCCGGCTCCGCCGCGCGCGTGTCGATCGCCGTCATCGCTCCGCATTGCCGATAGTATTCCTGCGGATTTTCCATGATGTTGCGCCCTCGACTCCAGCGTCGCTCCGATGACGAGGTCAGGCGGCCGCCGCCAGGAAGTTGGCGAGGCGCTCCATGCTGTCGGTCCAGCCTCCTCGGTGCGAGTCACGCGCGGTCACCGACTCGAAGACTGCCTGATGCAGCTTGAGCCTGGTCTTCGCGCCGTGCTCCGCGAGCGTCACCGTCAAGACCGTTTCCGGGCGCGTGGCGTTGCCGTCCGCATCCGTCCACACGAAGGTCGAAACCAGCCGCTCGGGCTCCACGATCTCGCGATAGACGCCCTTCAAAAAATGTTCGGTGCCCTGGGGCGAGCGCATGTGCAGGCGATACCCGCCGCCAACGCGGAAGTCATGACTGATCACCGTGTTGGTGAAGCCGTGAGGGCCGAACCAGCGGGCCATCCGCTCGGCCTCGGTCCAGGCTTTGAACACGAGAGGGCGCGGCGCGTCGAAGGTCCGTTCGATCACGAGCACGCGGTCTTCGGGCATGGCAGCGGTGCTACTTTGTGCGTCCATTTTTCGTCTTCTCCATGGTTTTTGCTTCGGTTTCCTTGAGTTCGCGCAAATAGTCGTCGAGCCGATCGAAGCTCTCCTCCCAGAAGCGCCGGTAGCGCTCGAGGAAGTCGGAGGCGTCCTTGAGCGGACCCGCCGCGAGCCGGCACGGCCGCCACTGCGCTTCGCGTCCGCGCGCGATGAGTCCCGCGCGTTCGAGGACCTTAAGATGCTTGGAGATGGCAGGAAGGCTCATCTCGAACGGCGCCGCGAGCTCGGTGACCGAGCGTTCGCCTGCGGCCAGCCGGGCTAGGATCGCGCGCCGGGTGGGGTCGGAGAGGGCGGCGAACGTGGCGCTCAATCGGTCGGTCGCAGTGGATTGCTGAACCATGCGGTTAAATAACCTAATGGTTAATTACAACCATCGCGCTCATGTGTCAAGCCCCTCAAGAAAAGGTTTGCGGAGATTGCCGCAAAACAGATCGCCGAATGCGCGCGACGCAACGCGCGCTTCATCCGGGTGAACCAGGCGCAAGGACTCGCCGAAAAACCCGGCGCTTCGATTTATTCAGGGTCGGCGGCCGCTGCGGCCGCGGATGCAAGAGCCTGAACGCGCGATCGATGGCGCTGCGGAAAAACGGGCGGCGAGAAAAATTCAGGAAGAGGAATTCAGGACGAGGCCGGCGCCGAGCCCGGCTTCGGAGGAATCACGCCGATACGCGCAAGCTCCTCCTTGAGGATCGCGCGCGAGAGCGGCTTGCACAGCACCGCTGAAGCGCCGAGTTCGTAGCTTTGCGCGATGTCGAGATCGTAGAGCGAGCTCGTGATCACGAACATCGGCACGTGCGAGCACGGATCGTGCGCGCGCGCCGCCGAGAGCACGGCGAACCCGCCATTGTCCGGCAGGCGCAGATCGACCAGCATCAGGTCGGGCCGATCAGTGTCGGTGAACTGCTGGATCAACTCGACGGCCTCGTCGGCGTTTTCAGCCACGATAACTTCGCTCGCGTCGCCCAGCACCTGGCGAATCACGGTCACCGCGATGAAGGAGTGTTCGGGATTATCCTCGACCAGGAAAACTCTGACGCCGAATTCCGGCGGTGATTGCTCGTTGGTGTCCATACAGCCTCGCACTCAGCACTATACATTAATCGCGGCGCAAGTAACGCGATGGGGCGCAATGCCCCGAAGAAACTCCGGGTCACGGGCCGCGTTGCGAGGGAAGGAATACAATTGCCATGCCAGCACTACGCAACTATTGTTAGTTGTTCGAGTAGCTCTACGCTCATTTTCACGCTTTCCTTTCGGTTTGTGGCAATGCGCCGTGCGAGGCGAAATCATTGATAAAGTTGACTGTTAGCTTCTTTTGGCAATCTATAACAAACAAGGATAGCCCGACGTTCCTGGCAAACGCGTCCGCGGACGCTTTGACGAAAAACTGCGAGCGAGGCGTTCGACGGTCATTATCGCAACGGTTGTTGCACATCGGCACAACTCTGCCCGATTCTGACAGCGCGCCGCGAGCCTGGTGCGGCGCGCGATAAGGGTGAGGAGGTTTTCCGGAGTGGGGCTTCTCGCGTCGCTTGGCAATTCGCGATGGTTCGACAGCGCGCTGGTGCGCAAATGTTCGGCGCTCGTCAGCGAGGACCTGTCAGCCACCTATTCGCGCGACATCCAGAAATGGCTGCTCGTCGCGCCATTGATCGGGCTGGCATCGGGCCTCGTGATCACCGGCATCGCGCTGCTGATCCTAAACGGCGTGTGGGCCGCGCTGCTCCCGTTCATGCTCGCGCATCACGGCGCGATCCTTCCGGTGACGCTCGCCGGCTTTCTGCTGACCGGCCTTATCATGCAGTTCCTGACCCGCGATCCGGATCGCCATTCCACCGAAGAGATCATTCAGTCGTACCACGAGCACCAGGGCGATATCGACATGCGCCCCTTTTGGTACAAGCTGCTCGCGGCGGTTACCACGGTCGGATTCGGCGGCAGCGCGGCGCTGGAAGGACCGAGCATCTATGGGGGCGGTGCGATCGGCTCGTGGATGTGGACGCGGCTCAGGCGGCTCGGGATTGAGCTCGAGCCGCGCGACCGGCGGATCATGCTGATCAGCGGCGCGGCGGCCGGGATGGCGGCGGTGTTCCGCGCGCCGTTCACCGGGCTCATCTTCGCGCTCGAGATGCCGTACAAGGACGACCTCGCGCACGAGGCGCTCTTGCCCTCGCTCATCGCGTCGGTGGTTGCATACGCGGTGCTGGCGGCCGTGATGGGCACGGCGCCTTTGTTCGCATTCGGCGGCACCGCGCCGTTTTCCGATCGCGACCTGCTGTGGTCAGCGCTGCTCGGAGTGGTTTGCGGGTTCATCGCGATGAACTTCGCCAACGGCTTTCGCCGCACGCGCACCTTCTTCGTCAATCTACGCACTCCGCACACGGTCAAACTGCTGATCGGCGGCCTGCTTACGGGTATCTGCGGCCTGGTGTACGTAACGCTCTATCCCGGCAAGCTCATCCCGCTCGGCCCCAATTACGAGGCGGTCGGTATGATCCTCAACCAGCCGCGCGGCTCCGGCGAGCTGATCGCGTTTGCGCTCATGAAGCTCCTCGCGACGCTGTTTTCGCTCGGCTGCGGCGGGGTGAGCGCGATGTTCGTGCCGCTGTTTCTGGCGGGTGGCGCGCTCGGCAAGGCGTTCGCCCATCTGGTCGTCGGCTCGACCCGCGGCGATCTGTTCGCGGCGGTCGGGATGGCGTCGTTCATCGCGGCCGGTTACAAGACGCCGCTTGCGGCGGTGGTGTTCGTGACCGAGACCAGCGGGAGCCATTCCTACATCATACCCACGCTCGTCGCCGCCGCGATCGCCTACGCGGTTTCAGGCGAGGCGTCGGCTTCGGGCGATCAACGGCTGCATCAGGCCGCGCGTGTCAGCGAACTCGGAGAGATGAAGGTCGCGGACGTTATGCAGCGCAGGGTCGTTGGAGTACAGGCGTCGTCGACCTTGCGGGCGTTCGCGGAAAGCGTTGCGGGCCATCATCGCTACAGCGTTTTTCCGGTTTACGACGGCGCCCGCACCATCGGCACGATGCCGGTGTGGACCCTCGGCCGCGTACCGGCGGAGACCTGGGCGGAGACGCGAGTCGGCGACGTCGCCGACCGCGAGACCGTATGGCTCACCGCCGACACCGACCTCAACGAGGCGCTGCGGCTGCTCGCGCGCGAGAATGCGCCGCAGCTTCTGCTGGTGGGCGAGGATCCCGCTGCGCGCGACGGGGCGCTCTTGGGAATCGTCACCAAGACCGACATCCTGCGCGTGCTGGGCAACGGCGCAAACGGCGGCGCGGCGGAGGCCGGGCGCGCACGCTGAGCGTGCGCGCCCGGCCTCCGCCGCGGGCTTTGCCAGACCGCGCTGCCAGGCGTACCGCCGCAAGCGCGGCGGTCTGCATCGCTGGACGGGCCTGCTGCAGGGAGACTTGTCCGGCGCGCGTCGCTCCGATTCGCGCGCCAGGTTCGTCTATTCGATCGCCGTGTAGTCGTCGATATTCTGGAACGCGTACGGCATGAAGCGCGCCGCCTCTACCGTCGCAAGGCGCTGCGCCTTGGCGTGGATATCGCCCTCGAAGTAGGTCGCGCCGCGCAGTTCGACCACTTCGATTTCGCCGAGCGGATCGTGATGCGACGGCTTGAAGATCACTTTGCCGGCGCCGCGCCGATGCACCCGCACGTGCTGGGTGAAGTGTGCGTGGACGAGGATCGGATCGAACTCGAGCCCGTGGCCGTCGGCCGCGTGCATGAACTTGAAATGGAAGCGGTCGGCGTAGGTCGGCCCGTTGATCGGCACGTTTTCGCTAAGCCGCGCCTCGAGCGACATGTAGGTGATGCCGAAGCGCTCGACGCGCGCGCGCACGACGTCACCGTCGCTCTTGAGCTGCACGCGGGCCTGTTTCTTGGGCTCGCCGAAAAGCTCGCGTCCGAAAAGTATCGCGACGTCGGTCGACATCGGCATCGCGAGACAGAAGTCGGCTTCGACGTCCTTGTAACGGGCGCGCACGCAGAGCATCCCGCCGTCGAACGCGCCCACGCAGTTGGAGCGTCCGAGCGTGCCGATCCCGACCGTGACCAGCGGCTCGGCCGCGGGCTCGAGCGGCGGCGGCAGGACTTCGCGCACGATCTCGGGTCGGGTGAGATACTGCACGGCGAGCCATCGCGCGTCGGCGAAGATCGGCGCATGCAGCGTCGCCTCGATTTTCTTTATCTGTTCGGCATTCCTGGTCCAGCTCCTGGTCAACATTGCGCTTCCTCCCTGGACTTGCTTTCAACTGAAGTGCGGCATCACGCGCTCGGCGAACAGGCGCATCGCGTCGAGCAGATTGCGATGGCCGCTTAAGCCTCCGATCTCGAACCAGCACACCATCCGGGTGAATCCGAATTGCTCCTTGAGCGCGGCGATCCGATCGACGCAACGCTGCGGCTCGCCGAACACGCCCATCAGCGAATCCACGGTCTCGTACTTGATCGCGCGCATCCGCTCGACCACGCGCTCGAACTCGCCGGGCTGCGCGATGCTCTCGGGGCGGATGGTTTCCGTGATCGTATGAAAATAATTCTCGAGACTCGGCCCAATCGTTGCGCGTACCGCGGCCTGGTCTTTGCCGGTAAAAGTGATGAACATCGCGGCCAGCCAATCCTCGGGCAGCCGCTTGCCCGCGGCCTCGCGCGCGCCGTGATACACGGCGAGCCGTTCCGGCAGCACGTTGATCGGGTTCACCGGGCCGCCGGCGAAAATCGGATAGGCGTGGGCGCCTGCGAAGCTGAAAGTATCGCTACTGTTGGCGGCGAGGCGAAACGGCGGATATGGATGCTGGATCGGCTTGGGAATCACTTCGACGCCTTCGAATTCATAGAACTGCCCGCGAAAATCGAGCCGATCTTCGCTCCACGCGCGCCTGAGCAGCGTGAGCATCTCGTGGAAGCGCTCGCGGCTCGTCGCCATGTCGACGCCGTAGCCCTGATAGTTGTTGGGAAACGCACCTCGTCCGGCGCCGAAGTTGACCCTGCCACCGGAAAGCACGTCAAGCGTCGCGATCTCCTCAGCCAGGCGCACCGGATGATGAAGCGGAAGGAGGTTGACCGCGATTCCGAGGCGGAGCCGCGCCGTGCGCTCGGCGATGGCCGCGAGCTGGAGCAGCGGAGCGGGCATCAGCGAGAAGCGCGGCGTGAAATGGACCTCCGCAAGCCACAGCGTGTCGAAGCCGAGCCGGTCGGCTTCGACAGCTTCCTCGACCAGTTCGCGATAGCGCACGGAGGGATTTTGCGAGTCGGCGGCCGGCAACTGGTAGAAGAGGTCGAATTTCACGCGAAGGTACCCGAGGTTTCAGTAGCCACCCAGCGCGGCCACGCGTTCGCGATGGTAGACCGGCGAGCCGAGGAACGATTCGTTGAAGCGCGCGCGCTTGAACCACAGATGGATGTCGTGGTCCCAGGTGAAGCCGATCCCGCCGTGCATCAGGACCGCGCGGTCGGTGCCGCGGCTGTAGATCGAGCAGAGTTGCGCCTTGGCCATCGCGGCGGCGCGCGGCGCGTCCGCGACGCCGGCATCCTGGGCGTAGGCTGCGTACCACAGCAGCGCGCGCGCCGGCTCGAGCTCGGCGACGATCTCGGCCGCCGCGTGCTTGAGCGCCTGAAACGAGCCGATCGGCTTGCCGAACTGCTCGCGCACTTTCGAATAATCGACCGCCATCTCGAGCGCGCGATCCATCCCGCCGAGCGAGTCGGCGGCGATCGCGACCGCGCCGATATCGAGCAGGCGCGCATAGAGCGCCGCGCCGCCGCTCAATTCCGCGCTGGGCGCCACCCTGACCCCGTCCAGATCGAGCGCGCACACGCGCCGCGTCAGGTCCACGCCCTTGAGCATCCGGATTCTCACGCCGGGCGCGCCGGTCTCCACCACGAAGAGGCTCACGTCGGCGGCAGACTCTCCGGTACGCGCCGCAACGACTACGAAATCCGCGGCGTGTGCGTACGGGACGAACATCTTGCTCCCGTTGAGCACCCATCCATCAGATCTCGCGCCCTCGCGCCGCGCGCCGGTCGTCATCTCGGCCGGGTCGAGCGCGTCGTTGCGCTCGGTGATCGCGACCGTCCCGGTGGCCGCGCCGGCGGCGAGCGCGCCGAGCCATCGCTCCTTGACTTCATCCGAGCCGCCATGCGCGAGCGCGGATGCGGCGAGCGCGGAGGAAAACAGAAACGGACCGGGCATCGCGGCATAGCCGGTCTCGGTCAGCAGCATCGCCATGTCGAGTACGCCCAGGCCCGCGCCGCCGTAACGCTCGGGCACGACCAGCCCGTTCCATCCAAGCTTGGCGATCGCGGCGTAAAGCTCTCGTGCCGCGCCCGCCTCGTCGGCCATCGTCTTGCGCACGTATGCGGGCGAACATTCGTTGGTCAGAAATTCGCGGGCGCTCTCGCGCAACTGCCGCTGCTCGTCGCTGAGTCCAAAATCCATTTCCGAGGTTTCCGCTCCGAGGTTTCGGTCCCCGCGATCCGCGCGCGCTAGCGCGACTTGGGCATCTTGAGCCCGCGCTCGGCAATGATGTTCTTCTGGATGTGCGAGGTGCCGCCCCCGATCACCAGGCCGAGCGAGAACATCCATTCATAAGGCCAGTACGCGCGGTCCAGCGCCGCCTCTTCGCCGCGCGCGAGCATCGCGTAGTCGCCCATCGCTTCCATCGCGGCGGTCGCGATGTCGTGATTGAGCTCGGTACCGGCGAGCTTGTTGACCATCGCCTCGATTCCCGGATTGCGGCCGCGGACCTGGTCGGTCAACTGCCGCAGCATGTGATACTTCATCGCTTCGACACGGATCTCGAGATCGGCTAGGCGCTGGCGGAAGAGCGGGTCGGCGGTGAGCGGGCGGCCGTTGCGGTGGATCGAGCGGGCGAGCGCAATCAGCCGCGCCATCGATTGCTGGCTGGTGGTGGTCGCGCCGAGCATGTTGCGCTCGTGAAAGAGCGTCGCGTTGGCGACCAGCCATCCTTCGTTCAGCTTGCCGACCAGGTTTTCGCGCGGCACTCGCACGTTATCGAAGAAGACCTCGTTGAAACTGTGCGCGCCTGTCATCTGGATCAGCGGGCGCACGGTGATCCCGGGCGAGCGCATGTCGATAAGGATGTAGGAGATGCCGCGATGCTTGGGCGCGTCGGGATCGGTGCGCACCAGGCAGAACATCATGTCGGCATAGTGCGCGCCCGAGGTCCATACCTTCTGCCCGTTGACTACGAACTCGTCGCCTTTGATCTCGGCGTGCGTGCGCAGCGCGGCGAGGTCCGAACCCGAACCGGGCTCCGAGTAACCCTGGCACCAGATCTCATCGGCGGTGAGAATTTTGGGCAGGTAGCGCCGCTTCTGCTCGCCGCTGCCCCAACTGATCAGCGTCGGACCGATCATCGAGAGGCCCATCCCGCCGACGAGGCCCGGCGCGCGCGCTCGCACCATTTCCTCGTTGACGATCGATTGGCGCACGGGGTCGAGTTCCTGGCCGCCGTACTCTTTGGGCCACGCGAGCGCGACGTAACCCGCGTCGTAGAGGCGGCGCTGCCAGGCGCGCGCCTTTTCGATCGCCGACTTGTCGCGGGTTGCGTTGGGATCGGCCCCGCGAAGGCCGCTGAGCGGCACATTCTCTTCGAGCCATCGCCGAAGGGTCTGACGAAATTCCTCTTCCTGTGGCGTGAATTCGAGATCCATTGGCGGGTGAGCGAGCCTCCCGAGGTGCGCTCGTCCAAGCATAGTCAAAAGGGCTGAAAGGTTGAAAGCCGAAACCGCCGCGACATCACGCAATTGATGGTTCGTCGGGCCGTTGCTAAGTTGCGGGGAGGGAAGCGCCGCGCGTGGCGCAAAGATGCATCGATGACGCCCGAAGATCCCAAGGAAGAAGAACTCAGGAACGATTCGTCGGAGCGCAAGGACGACGCGCACGCTGCTGCCGGGGCGCAACCGGCGGCGGACACGGCGTCGCGAGCCGCCGCGTCCGCGGCTGATGCGGCAGCTGGCCCGGCTGGGGGCGGCGTGGCCGCGAAGCCGGCTGCGGCGGCAGGGGCGCCCGCCGCCGCCGTCAAAGTGGCGCCGGCGCCGCAGCCACCGCCTGCGCCGCCGCCCGCCAAGCCTCAGCCGGTTGACGAATTCGATCCGCTCGGATGGGACGTACCGCTCATCTGCAAGGACTGCGACAAGCCTTTCGCCGTGCCCTATCGCAACTTCCACGCCGGCGTGGTTTTCCATTGCCCTGCGTGCCAGGGCTCATGGGTTCCCAACACCACCATCGCCAAGGAGATGCGCAAGGTCTTCGACGGCTTTTGGGGGGAGCGCAAGCGCGCGCGCGAGGCCTTCGAGCGCGGCGAGCTTAGACTCGACCGCGAGGCGTTCGAGCGCCGGCAGGCGGACGAACTCAAGGCCTTCAAGGCGCGGCTGGAAGAACTCGCCAAGGAACTTAAACCCGCAGGCAAACTGGTGCGCCCCAAGGGTCTCGCCGCGATGTTCACCTAGGCGCGCGACGCTTTTTAGGACCCGTGCGCGCGCGGCTCGACGAAAGTCGGGTGCGGAAGGCCTGCTCGGCTGGCGTTGGTCGGTCTGACGCTTAGTTGGGCTGGGCGATTCTGCCGGGTTTCTGCAACGAATCGCCGCCGCCCGCTCGCGCCGGACCGTCCAGTGCTTCGTCGAAAGCGCGGATCTCGTGCGGATTGAGCGTGCGTGCGAGCGCCAGCATCCGGAGCGCGACGGCTTCGAGCGCGCGCCCGAGCCATCGGCGGAGCGGAGCGCCGCGGCGGCCGGGCACTTGCGCCCGCAGCGTCGAGAAGAGGCTGTCGTATTCGGTCACCGCCCCTTCGACCATCCGCGTATCGACCATCCTTGCGTCGCCGGAGTACGCGAGCAGCATCGCGTTGTGGCAGAGCACATTGATGCGCCGCGGAATTCCGCCGCTGTGGCGAACCAGGTGGCGCAGCGCCCCGCGCTTGAAAATTTTGTCGGCGGTGCCGTTGACCGCGCGCAGGCGCAGCTCGATATATTCGCGGCACTCGCCGCGTTGCAGGGGATTGAGCACGGTCTTGGCGCCGATCCGCTGCCCGAGCTGGCGCAGCGACGGATTGGTCAGCCGGCGCAGCAGTTCGGGTTGCCCGATGAAGACGAAATGCAGCTGCTTCTCACCGCTCCTGCCGCTGTTCGAGAAAAGCCGCAGCTGTTCCATCGTCTCGTCGCTGAGCCCTTGCGCCTCGTCGATTATCACGACCACGCGCTCGCCCGCTTCGAGCCCCAGGAGAAAATCGTTGACCGCTTCGAGGTCGGCGAGCTTGCCCGTGCTTTGGGTCTCGATCCCCAGCTGCTTCACGATGACCTTCAGCATCTCCTCGAAGGCCAGCTTGGGATTGCTGAGATAGGCGACACGCACGCGGTCGAACTGCCGGGCGAGGATCGCCAGCGCAAGCGTGGTCTTGCCCGTTCCGACCTCGCCGACCAGAACGGTAAAGCCGCTCGGCTCGTGGATCAGTCCCCATTCCAGGGCGGCGTAGGCTTCGCGATGCTCCCGGCTCATGTAGAGCTGGGCGGGCGATGAACTGAGCTGGAACGGAGGACCGGTGAGACCGAAATGGCTGTAGTACATGGCTTTTGCGCGCCCCCCGGCAGCGTATCAGCCTGCCGCCAATGATGTTAAAGCGGGTTTTTACTCATGTCTATACAGCTTGCAGCGTTTCCTGGAATTCAAGCGATTGAAAGCCCCACACGGAGTGAAAAACCCGCTGGCGTGAGGGGTTTTTACTCGACGCGCAGGCCGGCCTGGATGAGCAGCGGACGAAGCCGGTCGCGGTATTGCGCGAGGCCCTCGTCGTAATCGACCCAGCTGAGCGTAAGTCCGTCGAAACCGGCGCGCGCCATCGCGGCCATCCCATCCACCACCTGTTCCGGCGTGCCGACCAGCGGCATCGCCGAATAGCCGGCGATGAAGTTTTCGATCATTGCGCGGTACTGATCGCCGAGCGCGCTCTGCGAATTGGGAATCAGCGTCTCGATCAGGTTGTGCGCGGCCGCGAAGTCGCCCTTTTCCTTGACGTAGTAGTCGCGGTAGCGGCGTGCCTCGCGCTCGGTCTCGCGGCAGACTACGTAGCCCATCGTGAACACGCTGAGTTCGCGCGCATAGCGTTCGCGGGCGAGGCGCTTGATCTCGGCGCAGGTGGCGGCGAGCGTCGGCAGGTCGGGGCCCAGTGCGAAATTCAGGTCGGCGTGGCGCGCGGCGAACTCGCGGCCCGCCGGGCTGTTGCCCGCGCTCATGATCAGCGGCCACGGCCGCTGGACCGGCTTGGGTTCGGAGTAGGCGCCGGGCACGTTGAAAAAATTGCCCGCGAAATCGAAATCGTTCTCGGTCCAGAGACGCTTGAGCAGGGCGGTGAATTCGTCGGCGTACGTATAGCGCTGATCGTGCTCGCGCTGCGACACGCCGAACATCCGGATCTCGGGCTCGTTCCATCCCACGACGATGTTGAGCGCGAAGCGTCCGCCCGAGATGTGATCGATCGTCGCAATCTCTTTGGCTGCGCGCACCGGATGGATGGTCGGCACGTGCACGGTGGCGAAGATCCCGATGCGCTCGGTAGCCGCGGCCAGGCCCGCCGCCCAGGTCAGCGTTTCGAAGCTGCGATGGTTGAAATTGGTCGCGCCGCCGAACCCGCGCCATCGCGCGACCGGCACCAGCGCCTCGATTCCGGCGGCTTCGGCGGCGCGGGCGATCCGGACCGATTCCTCCCAATCAATCCTGAGCGTGCGGGGGGCGCTCGTCATCGCGCATCCGCTGCTCACGTTGAGCCCAAAGACTCCGAGCTTCAGGCGATTGGGACTCGCCGCGATCGGATTGGTTGCGCCCATTGGTTTCGACCTATGCGCCATGGCGGCGTTCGTTGTCAAACCAATTTGGAGTTGCTACACATCTGAATCGACACGCCGGCCGAACGATTTGCTTCCGATGCCGCGTCGGCAGACCGGCCGCGGAGGACGGAACCCCGATGGAAGAAACGATCAAGGTCAAGGTGGAGCCGATAACGGCCGAAGCGTTCCGGCCCTTCGGGCGGATGCTCGAAAACAAGGAGCCGGTGTTTCCGGAGGTTGACCCGGGCGAAGGGCGCGTCGCGATCGAACTGCTGACGCTCAAGCGGCCGGTGAACCCGCGGCGGCTCTCGCAGATGGCGGTGCATTTTTCGTACAACCAGACTTTCGTTCCGGTGCGCGGCTCGATGGCGTTGATCGTGGCGCCGGCGCCGCGCAATCGCGCCGAGGGGCACGCGCGTTTCGAGGTCGCGTACGACCGTCTCGCAGCCTTCATCATCGAGCCGGGGCAGGCGGCGTTCATCGACAAGGGCGTCTGGCACAACGTGGTCGCGCTTGGCGCAGAATGCCAGTTCGTCAACGTCACGCGCAAAAATCCCGGCGAAGGGACCACCGACCTCGAAAATGAAGTGGGCACCGGAAGGACGCCGGGCACGCGTCCGTATATAGAATTCCTCGACCTCAAAAAACGCGACCGCCGCGTGATTGAGCTGGAACTGTAGCGCCGTGCGGCGTCGGCAATAGTCAATCGCAATTTTCAATAGTCAATCATAAACCTCAATCCCGACTACCCGCCGAATACCCCGTATAAAAGATCGCCAATGAACACGCTCAAAGTGATCGACGCCGACGCGCACATGCTCGAACCGCCCGGGCTCTGGACCGAAGGGCTCAACCGGCGCTTTCGCGACCGCGCGCCGCGCATCGTCAAGGACCCCGGCGGGCGCAAGGGCTTGTTCTTCGTCTGCGAGCAGCTGCCGCCGCTGCGCGTATCGGGCGCGTTCGCCGCGGGCAAGACCTTCGACAAGAAGTTCCTCGAAGCCGGACTGGACAGCGCGCCGGCGGGCGGATGGGATCCGGCCGAGCGCCTGAAGGACATGGAACTCGACGGGGTGGAAGCGGCGGTGCTCTACACCACGATGGGCTTTGTCCTGTTCTGGATCGAGGACGCCGAGTTCCAGGAAGACTGCTTCCGCGTGTACAACGACTGGCTCGCGCAGTTCTGCAGCTACGCGCCGGAGAGGTTCGCGGGGCTTGCGATGATTTCGCTGTTCGACGTCGAGCGCGCGCGCCGCGAGCTCGAGCGCTGCGCCAGGATGGGGCTTAAGGGCGCGCTCATCTGGGCCGCGCCGCCCGAGGATCGCTCCTACACCGCCCGCGCCTACGATTCGTTCTGGGCCGCCGCGCAGGAGCTCAAGATGCCGCTCTCGCTGCATACGCTGACGGGCCGGACGAAGGCGGCGCAGCAGGACGAGTCGGATATCGGCGAGCTCTACGCGCGGATGGTGATTCGCACGCAGGAGGCGCAGCATTCGATCTGCTCGATGATCTTCGGCGGAGTGTTCGAGCGCTTTCCGGGATTGAAAATCGTCTCGGCGGAAAACGACATCGCGTGGGTGCCGCATCTGCTCGAGCGCGCCGACAAGTATTACCGCCGCTTCAAGCAGGGCTATGGCACGGCGCTGTCGCTCAAGCCGAGCGAGTATTTTCGCCGCCAGGTGTTCGCGACCTTCATCGACGATCCGCTGGGCCTCAAGATCTATAGCTACCTGGGCGCGGATAACTTCATGTGGTCGACCGACTATCCCCACCAGGCCGCGACCTGGCCGCATACGATGGAAGTGCTGGCGCGCGACTTCGCCGCGCTGCCCGAAGCCGACCGGCGGAAGATCGTGCGCGAGAACTGCGCGCGGGTCTATGGCTTCTCGCTACCCGGCTGAGCGCGTTCTGCGCGGCTAGAACGCGCTCCAGCCGCCGTCGATCGTCACCACGCTGCCGGTCATGAAGCTCGCTTCGTCGCTGGCGAGGAAAATCGCGAGCGCGACGACCTCGTGCGGCAGACCGAAGCGCTTCATCATGTG
>Ga0335078_10003450_pt1 | contig 23541 bp, 18 predicted proteins | sample Lox_Sample_32_FD_206711 | JGI IMG/M metagenome (GOLD analysis project Ga0335078, IMG submission 206711) | Soil microbial communities from Loxahatchee National Wildlife Refuge, Florida, United States - Lox_Sample_3.2 | ecosystem: Environmental > Terrestrial > Soil > Wetlands | place: USA... | reverse complement strand
CTCTTTTTCTTCGTCACTCCGCCTCCGCGGCGCCGCCGTCGACGGGTGTCTCGGCGTCACGCGAAAACGCGCGCTTGATTCGCGGACCGAGCTGCTTGAGGCCGTCCATGTAGAGGTAGATGACGGGCGTCGTGTAGAGCGTGAGGACTTGCGAGAGCAGGAGGCCCCCGACGATCGCGATGCCCATCGGACGCCGCAGCTCCGAGCCGACGCCTTGTCCGAACGCGAGCGGAACCGCGCCGAGCAGCGCGGCCATCGTCGTCATCATGATGGGACGAAAACGGAGCAAGCACGCTTGATGAATCGCTTCGAGCGGCGTCTTGTGCTCGTCGCGCTCCGCTTCGATGGCGAAGTCGATCATCATGATCGCGTTCTTCTTCACGATGCCGATGAGCAGGACGATGCCGATGAGCGCGATGACGTCGAACTCGGCGCCCGTGACCATGAGCGCGAGCGCCGCGCCGACGCCCGCGGACGGCAGCGTCGAGAGAATCGTGATGGGATGGATGAAGCTCTCGTAGAGGACGCCGAGCACGATGTAGACGGTGATGAGCGCGGCGAGGATGAGGAACGGCTCGCTCTTGAGCGAGTCGATGAACGCGGCGGCAGTTCCTTGAAACGCCGCGTGCACGCTCGACGGAAGATGCACGCGCTTCTCCGCGCGGTGCACGGCCTCGATCGCGTCGCCGAGCGCCGCGCCGGGCGCGACGTCGAACGACAGCGTGACCGACGGGAACTGCCCTTCGTGCGCGACGACGACGTTGGCCTCTCCTTTCTCGAAGTGCGCGAACGCGGAGAGCGGCACGAGATCGTTCGACATGGTGCGCAAGTAAATCTGATCGAGCGTGGAGGTGTCCTGCTTGAACTCGGGCGCGAGCTCGAGGATCACGCGGTACGTGTTGAGCTGCGTGAAGATGATCGAGATCTGGCGCTGCCCGAACGCGTCGTAGAGCGTGTCGTCGATGGTCTGCGCGTTGATGCCCATGCGGCCCGCCGTGTCGCGATCGATCACGAGCGTCGCGCCGAGACCCGGCGGCTTCGCGTCACTCGACACGTTCGCGAGCTCGGGCTCGCTCTCGAGCTCGCGCTTCATGCGCGACGCCCACGTCATGAGCTCTTTCGTGTTCGCGTCTTCGAGCGTGTACTGAAACGCGGTCCCGCTGACGCGCGCGTCGATTTGGAGATCCTGCACGCTCTGCAAGTGCACGTCGATGCCAGCGACGTCGCGGAATTTTTCCTGGAGCTGCGCCGCGATTTCGTCGGACGAATATTTTCGCTCGGAGTGCGGCTTGAGCGTGATCGACATGCGCCCCGACGTCGACGTGGCGTTCGTGCCGTCCGATCCGATGAACGACGCGACGTTCGCGACCTCGGGGTTGTCCATCGCGACCTGCGCGACGGCTTGCTGCAGCTCCATCATCTTCTTGAACGAGATGTCGGAGCCCGCCTCGGTGACGCCGACGATCATGCCGGTGTCTTGCCGCGGAAAAAATCCTTTCGGCACGATCCAGAAGAGGCCGAACGTGACGATGACCGTGGCGATCGTCGCGAGGAGCGTCGCGCGGCGATGCACGAGCACCCACTTGAGGCCCGTGTCGTAGAAGCGGAGCATCGCGTCGTACGCGCCTTCGGTCACTTGGAAGAACTTTCCGCGCTGCGCGATGGGCACCTCGGGGCGCAGGAGGCGCGCCGTCATCATCGGAGTCAACGTGAGCGAAAGAAGTGCGGAGACGCCGATCGACACCGCGAGCGTCACCGCGAACTCGCGGAACAAACGCCCGACGATGCCGCCCATGAAGAGGAGCGGAATGAGCACGCACACGAGCGAGACCGTCAGCGAGACGATCGTGAAACCGATTTGCTTCGCGCCCTTCAGCGCGGCGACGAACGGCGTGTCGCCGTGCTCGACGAAGCGGGCGATGTTCTCGATCATGACGATCGCGTCGTCGACGACGAAACCGGTCGCGATGGTGAGCGCCATCAGCGAGAGGTTGTTCAGCGAGAAACCGACGAGGTACATCACGCCGAACGTGCCGATGAGCGAGAGCGGCACGGCGACCGCGGGCACGGTCGTCGCGCGGAGGTCGCGCAAGAACACGAAGATGACGAGCACGACGAGCACGATCGTGATGACGAGCGTCATCTCGACGTCCTCGACCGACCCGCGCACCGTCTCCGTGCGATCCGAAATCGTGTTCACGTCGATCCCTTGCGGCATCGACGCGGAGAGGCGCGGCAAGAGCGCCTTCACGCGCTCGGCGACGTCGATGACGTTCGCGCCCGGTTGTCGCTGCACGTTCACGAGCACGGCGCGCGTCTTGTTGGACCACGCCGCGAGCTCTGCGTTCTCGACGCTGTCGATCGGGTTCGACACGTCGACGAGCCGCACCGGCGCGCCGTTCACGTACGCGACGATGATCGGTTTGAACGCCGACGCGCTCTGGAGCTGATCGTTGGTCGCGATCGTGAAGTCGCGCCGCGGGCCGTCGATGTTGCCCTTCGCTTGGTTCACGTTCTGCGAGACGACGATGTTGCGCAAGTCCTCGAGCGTGAGGCCCGACCCCGCGATTTTGTGCGGATCGACTTGGATGCGCACGGCGGGTTTCTCCGCGCCAGCGAGCGTGACGAGCCCGACGCCCGGCACCTGCGAGATTTTCTGCGCGAGGATCGAGTCGGCGAAGTCGTCGACTTGTTGGAGCGGGAGCGTCGACGACTCGACGCTCAGCGTGAGGATCGGCGTGTCGGCGGGGTTGCTCTTGCTGTACGTCGGCGGCGCGGGGAGCGACGTGGGCAAGAGCGCGCTCGCCGCGTTGATCGCGGCCTGCACGTCTTGCTCGGCGGAGTCGATGTTGCGATCGAGCGTGAACTGGAGCGTGATCTGCGAGCTCCCGAGGCTCGATACGCTCGTCATCGCCGAGAGCGACGGGACTTGTCCGAACTGGCGTTCGAGCGGAGTCGTGACCGACGACGCCATCGTGTCCGCGCTCGCGCCGGGCAAGAACGTCGAGACGACGATCGTCGGATAATCCACCTGCGGAAGGGCCGCGACGGGCAGCTCGCGGAACGCGAGGAACCCGGCGAGCATGAGACCGATCGTGAGAAGCGTCGTCGCGATCGGCCGCTCGATGAACGGCTTCGAGATGCTCCCCTCGCCCGGCGCTTCAGCCGAAGCGCTCGGCGGAGGCGCGCCGTGATGCTCTTCGCTCACGGCGATGGCTGACCTTTCTTGCCGCCGCCCTTCGGCGCGTTGGTCTGAATCGAGACCTTCGCGCCCGGCTTGAGCTGCGCTTGTCCGTCGGTGACGACGCGCTCGCCCTTCTGCAGTCCGCTCGTCACGATCGCGCGGTCGCCCTCGATCTCGTCGGCGACGATGTCGCGCGTGGTCGCGTCGTCTTTGTCGTCCACGACGTACACGAACGTTCCGTTCGGCCCGTGTTGGAGCGCCGAGGCCGGAATGACGAGCACGCCCTTCTTCGTCTCGAGGAGCAGCTGCGCTTTCACGAACTGATTCGGCCAGAGTTTGTTCGCGGGGTTCGACATTTGCGCGCGGAGGCGCGCGGTCGCCGTCTGCACGTTGATTTGATTGTCGACGACGGTGAGGTTGCCTTGTCCGAGCTGCACCGAGCCGTCGCGGCTGAACGCGCTGACTTGCAACGCGCCCTTCGCGCGCGCCTCCATCACGCGCGGCAGCACGTCCTCCGGCAGCGTGAAGATCACGGTGATCGGATCGAGCTGCGTGAGCACGACGAGCGTCGCCGTCGTGTCCGCCGCGTGCACGACGTTTCCGGGATCGACGAGACGAATTCCGGCGACGCCGTCGATCGGCGACGTGATGTGCGCGTAGTGCACGTTGAGCGCGGCGGCGTTGATCTGCGCGTCGTCTTGCGAGACGGCCGCGTTCGCGGAGTTCAGCGTCGCGCGATCGTTGTCGACGATTTGTTGCGACTGCAAACCTTGTCGCGCGAGCTCCGCGTCGCGGTTGAGCGTGATGGCCGCGTTGTCGCGCGTCGCGACGTCCTTCGCGCGCTGTGCGGTCGCCTGCTGCTGCGAGATCTCGAACGGTCGCGGATCGACGAGCGCGAGCAGATCGCCTTTGTGAACCATCTGCCCTTCTTCGTACGCGACGCTCTCGAGTCGTCCGTCGACGAGCGTGCGCACGTTCACCGTGTAAAGCGGCACGACGGTGCCGAGCCCTTCGACGGTCACCGGCACGTCGGACACGTCGACGGTGGCGATCGTGACCGGCGTCGGACGACTCTGCGAGTTCTTGTCCTTGGCTTGCGCGGCGCGCGCCGCGCGACCTCGAACGATGACGATCGCGACCGCCGCGACCACAAGCAAACAAGCGATGGAAACGAAGACCGCCTTCTTCACGTCATGATCGTGTGGTCATGCGGGGTCGCTTGGGAAAGGGAATTTGCACAGCTTTACTGTCGCAGCGAAGTTTCACCGTGAAACCGCACGCATTTACAAAATTCGCGCGCATCGCGCGTTGTATTTGCCGACCCTTCCGCGGTAGGTCCACGCGCATGCGCAAGCTCGTGTCGCTCGGTGCCTTGGTCTCGTCGCTCGTGGTCGCGTGCGCGACGGGCACGCTCGGTGAAGACGGGAGCGGATCCACCAACGACGGCGGCATCCTCTTCAAGGACTCGGGCGCGTCGACTTCGAACGACTCCGGCTCGAGCAACAACAACTTCAACACGCAAGACAGCGGCTCGAACAACAACAACAACAACAACACGCAGGACAGCGGCAACAACAACAACTGCACCGGCACGATGTGCGGCAACCAGTGCGTCGACACGACGAGCGACAGCTCGAACTGCGGCTCGTGCGGCAACGCGTGTCCGTCGGGCGCGACGTGTCAGAGCAGCAGCTGCGTCTGCGGATCGGGCACGCTCTGCAGCAACGCGTGCGTCGACACGACGAGCGACAGCTCGAACTGCGGCTCGTGCGGCAACGCGTGCTCCAACTCGGAGACGTGCACGAACAGCCAATGCGTCGCCAACAGCGACGCGCCGCCGCAAGGAAGCTGCTCGCACTCGCTCTGCACGTCGGGCACGAAGCTCAGCGAAGGTTGCGACACCGAAGGCTGCACGATCGTCATCTGCGATCCCGAGTACCTCGACGACGAGTACTGCTGCGACACGAAGTGGGATTCGCAGTGCGAACAAGAGGTCACCGAGTACTGCTCGCCGTACTCGTGTAACTAACCGAACACGATGCGCGCGGCGGCGTGCGCGGCGGACGGCGGCGCGCCCTCCGGCGCGATGATCGTCTCGGCCGCGAGCTTTCCGTCGCGCTCGCTCGCGCGCACGTGCACGCGCATGCGATCGCCGGCGAAGCACGGCTTGCGATAGAGGATCTCGAGCTCGCGTCCGAGCAGCGGCTCGCTCCGTCCGATCGCGCGAAAGCGCCTGAGCGCCGCCTCTTCGAACAAACGCAAGTACACGAGCGAGTTCACGTGGTGGTTGCTGTCGGTGTGCGCGAGGCCAAACGCGATGGGCGCCTCGTCGATCGCGAACTCGCCGCTCGTGAACTCGGAGAACACGCGCTGCGCGTGACGCGGGAGATCCTTCGGCGCGCCGGGCATGTCGAGCGTCTTCACGCGGCGCTCCGCGGGTGACGACGCGAAGAGACGCGTGAAGACGTGCTCGCCGAAGATTCGTCCCGCAGAGATCGTTTCGCCCGCGCCGTCGGGCTCCGGCGGATACGTTCGCCCGCGCGGCCCGCTCAGCTCCGCCCACATGTTGAGCGCGACGCGCTCGGGCGCGCCGCTCGCCGAGAACACCTGCGCGATCTGAAATCGCCCCTTCACCGCGAGCGCCGGCGACACCGCGAACGGACCCTCCGTTCCTTCGATGACGAAGCGCGTCAGGATGGGGACGATTCCGTGCATCATGCACGTTTTCGCGAAGTCGTCCTTCGCGAGCTGCGCGTTCCACACCGCGGCGCCGAGCGCGTTCGGCATCATCTCGAGGACGAGGCGTCCGTCTTGGCAGACGTCTTCGTAGCGCAAATGCACGCGCGCGTTCGCGGCGGGCGAGTCGGGCGGCGGCGGCGCCCCGATGAATGGATTCGGTACGTGCATCATGCGCGGTCAGTATAATCTCCGCTCGTGCGGCGCTTGGTGATCATGGTGGCGGCTCTCGCGTGCAGCGCGCCTCCGCCGCCGATTCCCGGCGCGGTGATCGAAGCGACGCCGAGCGCGGTGTGCGAAGGCGACGACTTCCAGACCGAGGTCCACCTCGACTCGCGCGGCAGCTCGCCCACGCTCACGCTCGTCTACAGCCCGCCCGCGCCCGACGCCGGCGAGCTCACGTACCTGTGGACGCTCTCCGGAAATGTTTGTCTCGGGTTGCCGAGCGATCCGACGCCGTGCGACGTGATGGTCGATCCCGGCTCGCTCGATCCCCACAATCAAATGACGAACTCCGACGTGTTCCTCACGATGTCGGGGCTCGTTCCGATCCAAGTCTCGCTGACACTCACGGCGAACGGCGTCTCGTCGACGCTTCAATCGACGATCGAGATCACGCTGCCCGAAGCCGGCGTGTGCCCATGAAGCGCGCGCGATTCGTTGCACTCTGCACCTTTTTTCTCGCGAATTTCTCGGCGCTTCGCGCGTTCGCCGACGCGGGCGGCGCGTTCGCGGAGAGCTCGCGGACCGCGTCGCTCGCGGACGCCGTGACCGCGCGGCCCGGCGACGCGACGACGGTGCTCCTCAACCCCGCGGGCCTCGTCGACGCGCGCGAAGCGAACGTGTCGTTCGGCGGTCACGCGGATTTTCTTTCGCTCTCGTGGCAGACGCTCGGCTCCCCGACGACGAACGACGACGGTCGCACGTTCGGAGGGTTCTCGTTCGCCGCCGCGACGCCGCTTCCCGGACCTGCGTGGGCGCGCAACGTCGCCGTCGGCGTCGCGCTCGACGTGCCCGCCGCGTACCTCCTCCACATCCACGTGCCCGTTCGGCTCGACGAGCCGAGCTCGCCGACGTACGACGGTCCGCCCGATCGCATCGCCGCGGCGTTCGCCGTCGGTTATCGGATCATTCCGCGCGTCTCGATCGGCGTCGGGTTCGCACTCTCGCCGTCGCTCTCGCTTCCGACGTACGTGACGTACCAAGCGGGACGCGGACCGAACGTGAACGACAACGTCGAGGTGCGCATCGACAGCTCGCTCGATTTGTCCGCGGCGCCGTTCTTCGGGTTGCGCGCGCAGCCGTTCGATTGGCTCGCGCTCTCGATCGTCTACCGCGACACGCAGGCGTCGCGCGCGCAGGGAACGCAAACGACCGTCGCGGGCGGGATCGTCGCGACCAATCCGATCGACTTCTTCCAAATGTGGGATCCCGCGTCGGTCGTCGTGGGCGCGGCGCTCTCGCCGAACAAACGCGTGTCGCTCTCGGTCGACGTCGCGTGGCACAAGTGGTCGGATTTTCGCGACGCGTTCGACGAGGCGCTCCCCGCGCCGTACGCGTTCAACGACACGGTCAGCGTCGCGAGCGGCGTCGAGGTCGCGCTCACCCACGCGCTTCGCGTGCGTGGCGGCATCGGCGTCGAGCCCACGCCGATCCCGACGCAGTCCGGCGTCACGAATTATCTCGGCTCGAACACGATCGTCGGCGCGCTCGGCGCGGGATTCGATTTTCGACGGACGAACGCGAAGCTCCCGTTCGCGATCGACGCGCACGTTCGCGTCCGCGCGAGCGCGCCGCAGTCCGCGGTCAAAGATCCGAACGCGCTCCCCGACTCCGATCCGTCGACGCCCGGCACGCAAATCGACGAGCTTGCGTATCCGGGGTTTCGATCGCAAGCGACGATGCTCCAACTCGGGCTCACGACGACCTTCTATTTGGGAGCGGTGAAATGAGGCGCGTCGCGATCGGCCTGTGCGTCTTCGCGCTTTCGGCGCGCGCGCACGCGGGCTTCGAGGATTCGCTCGGCGTGGGACCGGAGGCGATGTCGCTCGGCGGATCGTTCGCGGCGCGCGGCAGTTCCTACGCGTCGACGTACTACAATCCCGCGGGCCTCGCGCCGCTTGGCGAGACCGGCGGCTTCCTCGAGATGACGGCGGGCTTCGTCTACGCGCACCCGACGCTTCACGTCACGTCCGCCACCGGCGCGAATCTTCTCACGCCGGCCGCGGCGCAAGGCGGCGCGCCCATCGGCGTCGCCGACACGGGCGGCTTCCTCTTCGGCACGCGCTTCTCGGTCGGTCGTCCGTTCAAAATCGACGGCCTCGATTTCGGCATGTCGCTCTTCATTCCGGGCAAGCTCTTCAACTGGCTCGATCGACCCGACGACGACATCCAGTGGGCGCTGCTCGACGATCGCATGCAAGTGATCTCGGTGCACGCCGGCCTCGCGTATCGCATCAACAAGTTTCTTTCGGTCGGCGTGAGCTTGCGCGTTCTCTTCAACACGCAGACCGACACGAACGGCGAGGTCACGAGCGTGCAGCTCAATCCGACCAACGACACCGTCGACACGAACGTGCGCCTCGGGACGGACTCTCAGGTGTTCGCGCAGGTTTATCCGATCGTCGGCGTGCTCATCACGCCGTTCGATCGGTTGCGCATCGGCGCGGTGTATCGCAACGCGAGCTACGTGAACGATTGGGGGACGACGCAAATCCAAGGCGTGCCCGATCTCGGAACCATCGGCTACACGTCGCACTTCGCGCACTACTACGAGCCGCTCGAGCTGACGCTCGCTGCGGCGCTCGACGTGACGCCGTGGCTCGACGTTTCGGCGGACGTCACGTACGCGCGCTGGTCGGACGCGGAGAGCAACAACTTCAACTTCTGGGGACCCGGCCGCTGGGGCGACACCGTGACACCCGCGCTCGGCGTGCGATGGAAGCCGACGAGCGCGCTCGCGGTGATGGCGGGGTATCGCTTTCAGAAGTCGCCCGTCGACAACTTCGGAGGGCCTTCGAACTTGCTCGACTGCGATCGTCACGTCGAGTCCGTCGGGATCGATTTGCACCTCGGCAAGCTCGTGAAGCAGCCGTCGTTCGATCTGCATTTCACCGGGGGCCTGCAGTACACGGTGCTCGTCGACAAAACCGAGGTGAAGAACCCGCAGCTCTTTCCGAGCAATCAGCTTTACTACGCGAACCCGGGCTATCCTTCTTATACGTACGGCGGACACATGGTCGCGACGCAAGCAACACTGGAGGCGCGATGGTGAGCGTGCGCGTCGCGGCTGCGATCGCGATCGTCGCGTCGAGCGCGGCAGTGTTCTTCGCGTGCGGGCCGAGCGCGTCGAACGTTCCGATCTTGCGCGAGGCGGGCGATCCTTGTCCGGTCGGAGGGTGCGTCGATTCGTCGATCGATCTCGGCGACGGCAGCATCGTCATCACGCCCGATCCGCTCGAAGATTGGGACGGGGGCGACGCGGGCGGTCCGCTCAGCGGAATCTTCGCGGTGGAGGCGACGGTCACCGCGCGCGCGGGCGTCGAGGTGACGAGCAAGCAGCTCTATCGGCTGCGCATCCTGCAAGAAGGAAATTGGATCCACGAGAAGACGACGCTGTGCGCGCTCGAGCTTCCGAGCGTGCCGAACGTCGTCACGCTGATCGTGCCGCCGGCCCTTCAAACGCTGATCGAGTCGCGATCGACGGAAGACGAAGGTGATTATTTGCAGACGAGCGATCCGACGAACCTCGCGAACGCGACGTACGCGCCGCCGCCGTTCGTGCAAGTGTTCGGCGCGAACCTCGCGAACCCGACGACGGATCCGCTCCCCACGATGGACGCCGGCGCGACGGCGACCGACGACGACAACGACGGACACCCGGGCGTCACGCTGGTCGCCACCGCGGTGACGTGCACGCAAAGCGAAGAGCTCTACGTCGCGCTGCGCGCGGAAGGAGAGCTCACGGGCAAGGTGCAGACGCTCGACACGATCACCGGCTACGGACAGATCACGCTCAACGAATCGGTGCTCGGGTACAGCGATCCGTGTTTGGCGGTCGCGTCGCAGATCCAAATTCAGGTCGAGCCCAACAGCCCGTTCACCGCGACGCGCGTCGACAACAATCCCGCGTACGACATCGATCACAACGGCAACGTTTCGTGCCCCGAGATCGTGCTGAGCGCGCCTCAGATTTTTCCGGACTTCAACCAGTGAAGCCGTGGCCGCGTGTCACAGCTCGATGGTCATCTCGATCATCGTCGGACGAAAGCCCATCGAGTCGAAGAATCGCTGAGCGCCTTCGTTCTTCGCGGCGGTCATGAGCACGACGCGCGGCGCGCCTTTGTCCTTCAAGCGCGCGATCAACTCCTCGAGCAGCTTGCGCGCGACGCCGCTTCGACGCGCGGTTTCGTCGACGTAGATGTCCTGCAGCATGCCCGCCGCGTCGCGGAGCGTCATCCAGTCGCGATCTTCGAGCGTGCCCCACGCGTATCCGATCACGCGACGCTCCTGCGGAGGGCCCGCGCGCTCCGCGACGACGACCACGCTGCGCTCGCTCTTCGACGTCTTCACGAGCCAATTTCCGTACCCCTCCTCGATGGGGCCTTCGCGCATGAAGAAGCGCTTGGAGTCGAAGGCGTGGTGCAAACGAACGAGCGCGGCGCCCATGCGCCCGAGATCGGCGCGGTCTTCGTCGCGCGCGGCGCGTATGCTGAAGTCCATGCGCGCATCCTTGCACGTGTCGCTCGCTTGCGCAGCGCTCGCGTGCGGCTCGAGCCCGAACAACCCGCCGTCCGACGCGAGCCCGCCCGACGCGAACGTCGACGACGCGAGCAACTCGGACGCGTCGCTCGATGCAAGCAACGCGTCGGACGCGCCGGCTGACGCGTCCGATGGGAACGACGGACCCGACATCGATTCGATCGCGTGGTCCACCGGAACGGACGTCGGTTACGGCGTCGCGTACAAAGACACGGAGAACCCGCTCGGTGACTCCGCGTTCATCGGGTACGGCGGGTATGGGGTCGATCTCATTCCCGCGCAGCTATGGGTCACGGCGCTCTATCGCGCGGAGCTCCAAGCGCGCGGCGTGCGTTACGTGTGGGCGGTGCAAGGTCCGTCGGATCCCGATTACTCGGCGGACGAAATCGGAAACTCGAAGATCGCCGCGGCGCTCGTCGCGCTCGTCTCTCCGAACACGCACTTCGTCTTGATCGCGGCGCACTCGAGCGGCGCGTTCGTCGGGCAAGAGCTCCTCGAACAGCTGGCGGGCGGCGCGGATCCGAACAACGCGACCGAGAACCTCGTCGTGTATTTCGCGCTCGACGGAGGCGGCGGGATTTCGGAGAGCGCGATCGATCGCACGCGCAACGCGTACTTCGTGAGCTCGCACGACGGCACGACGCAGTCAGCGAACTACGCCGCGATGCAATCGCTCGCGCAAGAGTTCGCGAGCAAGGGCGGCTTCTACGACAACGACGCGACAAACTCGGGTTGCGACGTCGGCGCCGTGTGGTGCGTGCACATGACGATGATCAACACGCGCCCGCACGATCCGACGACCGACGACGTCAACGACGACTACTCGGACTTCGCCGGTCGCCCCGTGTGCACGAGCTTCATCGACGCGAAGGCGAGCGAAGCCGGGCTCGAGTGAAGCGCGGCGGAGCCGCCGCGAAACTTCGGCGGCGAAGCCGCCGACATGCAAAGCACGCGAAGAGCGCGACGAAGAGCGCGGCGCCGTTTTCACGGGAGGCCCCAGGGGATTTCGCGACGGTACATCCGCTGGACGTGCCGCTCGTTCCGTTTCCCGCGCTCGAAGGCGCGCCGCCATCATCGCCGTTCGGCGTTCCCCCATCGAGCGACGACGGCGCCTTCTTCTTCGGTTGCGTCGCGCCGCCGTAACGAATGGTCGCGTAGTATTGCTCGACGCCCCATCCTTCGGGATCGGACCACGCGACGCCCGGCTGCGCGTCCGCGAACGACGTTCCCTTCGACAGCGCGCACTGCATGCCCGCCCAACCGCGCGCGCACACGTCGTCCTTTCCGTCGTCGTCGATGTCCGCGAATCCGATCGTCGAGTCGTATTGCGGATCGTCCCATCCGCCCGACGAGCTCCACGCGGGGCCCGTGACCTCCGTCGGAAATCCGCTCCCGTTCGAGAGCTCGCACACGATGCCCGCGGCGCTCCGCGCGCAGAGATCGGCTTTGCCGTCGCCATTGATGTCGGCGAATTGGATCGTCGTGAAGTACTGCGATTGATTCCAGCCCTTCGCGTCGGACCACGCGGGCCCTTGGATTTGTTTCGAGAAGCTCGCGCCGTCGAAGAGAAAACACACGACGCCCGCGGCCGCGCGACCGCACACGTCGAGACGTCCGTCGCCGTCGACATCGCCGAATCGGATCGTCGACTCGTACTCGGGGCTCGCCCAATTCTCTGCGTCGCTCCACGCCGGTCCCTTCACTTCGCCCTTCGAGAAGGATTTTCCGTCGGACAGCTCGCACACGACGCCCGACGCGCCGCGACCGCACACGTCCGCTTTGCCGTCGCCGTCCACGTCGACGAATTGGATCGTGCCGTAGTACTGCGGCTTGTTCCATCCGGCGGCGTCGCTCCACGCGGGCCCGGTGATCGTCGTCGTGAAGCTCGTGCCCGTCGAGAGCTCGCACGTGATGCCCGCCGCAGCGCGCGCGCACGCGTCCATTTTGCCGTCACCGTCGACGTCCGCGAATTGAATCGTCGAATAATATTGAACGGCGTTCCACCCGGTGGAGTCCGCCCACTTCGGCCCTCGGATCTCCGCGCCGAATCCGTCGCCGTTCGAAATCTCGCACACGATGCCTTGCGCGTCGCGCGCGCAGAGATCGCCTTTGCCGTCGCCATCGACGTCCGCGAGCTGGATGGTCCAATAGTACTCGGGCTTGTTCCATCCGCTCGCGTCGCTCCACGCCGGTCCCTTCACCTCCGTCGTCGCGCCGCCGTGATCGGAGATTTCGCACACGACTCCCGCCGCGCCGCGGGCGCACTCGTCGCTCTTGCCGTCGCCGTTGATGTCCGTCGCGCCGCGATGAACGATGATCGGATATTGCGGGCCGGGCGCCGCGGCGAGCTTCTGCAGATCCGCGAGCGATCCGTTGAAGACGTCGTGATCGAGCGCGCCGTTGCCGTCGCTGTATTGCCAGATGGTCCAACTCGACCATCCGTTGGGCAGCAGCGGGCAGCTCGGTCCATAGTCCGCGACCCAGAGCGGCGTCGATCCGAACGATGTCGAACCGACGTTGTCTTCCCAGAAATAAGGTCCCGTATAGATGATGGGAGCTTTGCCCGTACCTTGCTGTACGAGCTGCATCCAGTGCGCGACCTTCGTCGCGATCGTCGCGCCCGATTGACCGCCGGTTACTTCGACGTCGATCATGCACGGCAGGTCCCCCTCGCCGAGCTGACCTACGGCTTGAATCATCAAGTTCGCTTGCGCGACTTCGTCGTCGCCCGGCTCGAAGAATTGGTACGCCCCGCGGAGCACGCCGGCGGACTTCATGTTCGACCAGTTCGACGCGAACTCGCTGTCGCCGCCGAGCCCATCGCCGATGCGCGCGTAGCCGAACTGCACGCCCGCGTTCGCCCAATCGAAGTTGCCTTGGTACACGGACACGTCGACGCCTTGAACCGCGCCCGACGTCGACGCGCCGCACACCGTGGTGACGGCCGCCGCATTGGTTCCGATGTTTTCCGGTGGCGCGCTGCACGCGAGCACGCAGCCCGCCGCGATCAGGACAAGCCGTCGAATCATGCGGGGTCCTCCAGCAAAATGAAGGCCACGCTCGCGCGCGCGCGTTCCGTGATGCGGCGCGATCTCGCCTCGCGACGTGCCGCGGTTTCGCGCGACGCCTCGCGAACGACGCCCTTATCGCAGCATGCGCACGACGCGCTCTTTCTCGTGCTGGAGGATCGCGATGGACCGGCTCAAACCGATCTCGCTCGCCGCGGCGAGGAGCTGAGCCTCCGCGCCCTTCGACGCGCGCGGCGCGTGCCCCTTGGCGCCGGCGGCCTTCTTCGATCCGCCGGTGCGCGCTTGCGATCGAATCACGTAGACGTACGCGGTCGTCAGCTTCAAGCCCGCTTCCTTCGCCTTCTCGACGACGTCCTTTGCAGGAAGATTCGCGGGGAGCCCCCGCACGAACTCGGCCTTCGATGCGTCTTTCTTCGCCATGAGACGCACTCTATAGACGTAATCTTAGTATCGAACAACGACCTCTTCGCTTCCGACCGCACTTTGTATCGTGACGTCCGCGACGTTCGCGAGCGAGAGCGTTCCGCTGCCCGTGACGTAAGCCTGCGCGACGTTGCCGTTCGACGCCGTGAAGACGACGCACGGCGCCGTCGGCGTCGATCCGCACGCGGCGAGCGGCGATTGGTTCCACGTCGCTTGCACCGCGCCCATCACGCTTCCTGGCGCGCCCGTCGACTTCATCGCGTAGCTCGGTCCGTTCGACTCCGAAAACGATCCGTCGGCGCCCGCGAACGCGTAGACGACGCGATCGCCGGTGGGCTCGCCGACGAGCGACATCACGCCATCGGGATAGGCGGGCACGATCGATCCGGCGAGCGCGTAGACGGGGATCTCCGTGACGGGCGCGTTCGCGGTTTGATCGCCCGTCACCGCCGCGCCCGCGAGCCACGGAAACCACGTGCCGGGCGGCAAGTGCACGCTGCGCGACGTCGCGCCTTGCGCGAGGATCGGCGCGACGAGGAGCGAGGGTCCGAGCATGTATTCGTCGGCGATGGGCCAGCTCGCGTCGTCGCTCGGGAACTGCACGGCGAGCGGACGAATGATCGCGATGCCCGTGTCGTGCGCGTTTTGTGCGAGCGCTCGCTGATACGGCGCGAGCGCGATGTGCATCATCGCGTAGCGCTTCCAGTGCGCGGTCGTGTCGGCGTCGCTCTCGAAGCTCCAATTCAATTTCGGATACGAGCCGTGGTGCGTGCGCATCACGGGGGAGAACGCGCCGAGCTCCGCCCAGCGGAAGAACAATTCCTTCGTCGAGGGATCGCTGTTGAGATCCTGATATCCGGCGATGTCGCTCCCGAACGTGGAGATCCCCGCGAGCGCGACGCCCATCGCGAGCGGTGGGATGGTCGGCAATCCGTCATCGGTGCCCCAATCGGTTTGTTGATCGCCCGGCCACCACACGTCGACGAGCGGCGCGGATCCGATCCAACCGCTCCGCACGAAGCTCAGTCGCTCCACGCCGTCGCCCACCGTGTCGAGCGCTTGCCGCTGCGCCTTCTGCCACAAGATCGGATACTGCGCGTGCAGATCCCCGCCGTTTCCCGCGGTGAGCGTCGCGTCCGTGGGGAGCCACTCGGAGAAATCGCCCATCCACCCGTCGGCGCCTTCGGAGATCGCGAGCTGCATCTTTCCGACGGCCCAATTCACCGCGTCGGGGTTGGATAGATCGAGCATCGACGCGTTCTCGAACTTAGCGTCCGTGAAAACATAAGGTGTGCCGTCCGATTGCTTGATCAGATATCCATTCGGCTCCGTCTCCGGCCACGCCTTGCTGTCGCCTTCGACGAACGAGTTGAAGTACACGAGCCACTTGTATCCGGCCGCGTGCAGATCCGAGGCGACCTGCTCGAAGTCCGGATAGAGCGTGCGATCCACCTCCCACTCCTCGTCGAGCGCGTAGTGGTTCGGGTTGTCGCTCGCCCACTCCCCGCCGCGCCAGTCTTCCGTCCAAATCACGCTCGAGGGGATGCCGTCGTCGCGGAGCTCCTGCGCGATGCGCCGCACGTTGTCGCTGCCGAAGATCGCATCGTTCCACGGCGCGAACGCGAAGAGCGGCGGCACGCGCGGTCGACCGAACACGCCAGTCATGCGCGTAATCGCGTCTTGCGGCGACGGCCCGAAGAACAAGTGCAACTTCACCGGCAGCTCGAGCTCCATGCGCGCGACGTCGCTGCGCTCACCACACATCGAGAACGTCGAGATGAGGTTCGTCTCCGCGAGCGCCATGTAGCCGCGGTTCGAGAGAAACTCGGGCAGCGGCATGTACGACGAGTGACGGCGTCCTTCGATCTCCCACGCGCCCGTCGGATCGTCGGTCGTGAGGTCCTTGTGGATGCCTTCTTCCTCGAGCCAAATCGGGAGGGTCTCGCCGCGCGCGTCAGCTCCCCAAGTTTGCGCGCCGAACCCGAGGAAGTGATCGCTCGCGGCGCACTGGATGCCCCACGAAAAGCGTCGCTCGGGTCCGCTGCCGGGCTCGACGTCGGCGATCAAGTGCGAAGGATCGCCCGTGACCGAGAACGCGATCGTCGCGAGCGTCGCGCCGCCGTCGTCGACGAGCTCCATCGGCGCGCTGCCGCCCGTCCACTTCACGCTCTTCGCGACGCGCCACGCGGCGTTCGGCGTGTCGACGATTTCGAACGAGCCGTAGAGCATCGTGTTCGTCGTCGAGACGTCGCGCACCGCGAAGCCCGTCATCGGCGGGGAGTCGTCGTTGTACGACCACGGCGTGCCGACGGCGTCCGACGCGTCGAGCCCTTCGAAGAGCGGGCCCTGCGACGTCGCGATCGTGACGTTCGCGGTGTCCGGCAGCGCGGTGATCGTGAAGTTTCCGAACGTCGCGGTGACGGGCGAAGACGACGAGCACGCGTACGCGGCGCACGGCAGCGCGAGCCACACGAGACGCTTCACTGCAGTCTCACCGACGCGATCGCGCCGTACGTCGCGCGATCGAAGTCCATCGCCGCGTTCGAGATCGCGCCGAGCGATTTCTGATCGCGCTCGGCGAGATCGACGAGCGTCGCCTGCGACGGCGCGAGCAGCGTGGAGAACGTCACGTGAACGGGTCCGTTCATCGGGAGGACCCGGAGGATCGCGCCGCTCCCGCGATCGGCGGGTTTGATCGTCGAGACGATTCCGTCGCCGCTCACGCCGAGGATCGATTGCTCGACGGGCAAGTCGAGCGTCGTCAGTTGATCGAGCGGCACGGTGTCGAGCGTGATGGGACGGTTGAACGACTGCGCGTCGATCTCGGCTTGCGCGTCGCTCGGCGCGCGCTCGATGCGCCACGCGATGTGATGTTGTCCGGGATCGTCGCCCGTTCCGCCTTCGACGTCGCACTGCTCGCTCGGCGCCCACCGCGCGACCATCAGCTCTTCTTGTCCCGCCGTCGACATCATCACGCCCGTCGACTGCTGCAGGAGGATCACGTCGCCTCCGACTTCGGTCCACTCGACCGCGGGCCAAAAGGTCGGCGTGTAGACGCGCTGGAGCGGTCGCTCGATGAAGCCCGCGGGCGACGACGTGCGCAGCGGCGCGGACCCAACGGACGCGAACGAAAATCCGATCGTGCGCGTCGTGTACTCCGCGGCGCCCGTCACGACGGACACGTCGAGCGCGCTCGCGTTCGCCATGAGCGCGATCTCGCGCGTCGAGCTCGCCGACACGAACTGCACGCGCGCGCCGAGCGCGCCGTTCTCGATCACGTTCACCGCGTCGACGTCGGTGGGCGCGGGCAGCGGCGAGAGAACGCACCCGGACATTTCGTTTCCCGTGCGCCAGAGCCCGCCAGTGTCTTGATAATCGTGCACGACGAGCGAGGGCGCGGAGAGCATCTCCGCGCCGTCGATTTGGATCGACGTGAGCGCGTAGATTCCGTTTTGCGCGTCGGCCTCCGCGCGAACGTGTGCATTCTGCAAGATCACCTGATTCGCGTTTTGCGTGAGCGTGACTTGCGAAGGCGGTTGTGCGGGCGCACCGGGCAGGAAATCGATCGCGCGCCACGCGAAGGACGCGAGGTTCGCGACGTCGACGTGGAACGTCGCCGTCGTGTCGCTCGGTCCGGGCGGAAACGCGAGCTCCATCGGAAGCGCGTTTCCGTTGCTCGTCGCGTGGACCGCGGGGACCTGCCCGTTCACGAGCGGCATCGCGTACTCGACGACCTCTTCGCGCGTTTGGCTCGACGCGTTCAGCGCGATCGCGCGCGCGGTCGTGCCCGTCGTGATCGGGACGCGACGCGCGATCGCCGCGCTCACTTCGTCGAGCGCGGTTTGTCCGGCCGCTTGCATCGATTGAAGGAGCGGCATCTGTTCGTTGGCGACGACGTCGTTCGCCGAAGTGCCGGTCACGAAATCGTGGTGATCGGTTCGCGCGAGCGTCTCGAGCGACGGCTGGGCGTCCGCCATGATTCCCGAGCCGACCTCGCCGAGCACCGTCGCGAACGCCTCGGCTTCGAAGAACGGACGCGCGGCGTCGCGCGTTCCTTTCTTGATGTCGGCGCGCGAGTCGTAGAAGCCCTGATAATAGGGCGTGAGCTCGTTCGTGACGGTCGGCAGCACGTCTTTCCAAAACGAGACGAGCGTCGCGTAGTCGTCGAACGGCGCGGCGACCGCCCACACGCCGGTCGTCGGGTAGCGCCGCTGGTTGTAGCCGTCGGCGTACGAAACGAGCTCGGGCTTCGGCAGTTGGAAATCGCACCCGACGGGCACGAACAAGTAAGGCGTCTTCGCGAAGGGCTCGAGCTCGGTGGCGTACGAGTCGATGCGCGAATCGGTGAACGACGGATCGCCGTCGTACGGACCGGTGTGCCCGCCGGGCTTCGCGAGCGACTCCTGATAATCGATGTTGTCGCCTTCGCAGTAGAGCCCGGTGCCCGAGAGAAAATGCGCGAGGATGGTCGCCCCTCCCGCGCCTTGCCAGAGAAAATCCGCCGAGCCGACGTTCTGCAAATACTCCGCGGTGGACCCGGGCTTCATCGGCGTGTCGGGGTGGAACAATTTCTCGAAGAGCGACGGCGAGCCGTCGATGCGCGAGAACGCGACGCTCGTGTATCCCGCGGCCGTGAGGATGTCGGGCGCGGTGCCGGAGTGCCCGAACGAATCGGGGAGCCACGCGGAGGTCGGGTGCGCGCCGAGCGTATCCTCCGCGAATTCGATTCCGTAGAGGTAATCGCGCGCGAGCATCTCGGGCTCGGGCAAGAGCGTGTCGGGGCTCGTCACGCCGCCGCCGACGATGCGAAGCGCGCCGCGCGCGACGTCCGCTCGGAGCGCCGCGGTCTCCTCGGGGTGAACCTCGAGGTGATGCTTCAAATAGGCCATCTCCGCGATCGCGTAGAACGCGCGCGGATCGGAATCCATCAGCTGACGCGCTTGGAGAAAAATGTTCTCGACGTACGACGAGTAGTAATCGTCGAACGTCATCTGCCAATCGATGTCGAGGTGCGCGTTCTGTCCGAGGACGAGGACGTACTTCGCGTCGTCGGGAACGCCGAGCGCGTGTCGCAGCGCGAGCTCGTCCTGCGCGAGGGGATGCGCGGGCGGCGGCGATGAAGGCGTCGACGAGCACGCGAGCACGGCGATGACGAACGCGAGCTTTCGCTTCATGGGCTTTGATCGAGCGTGAAGTTGTCGATGAAGACGGACCATCCGTCCTTGTCGTTCACGTACGCGACGCCGAGACTCACCGAGTAACCCGTCTCGGGGATCGTCGGGTCGAGCGACATCGCTTGCACGACGACGCCATCGACGGCCGCCGTGAACGACTGTTGCGTGAAATCGAAATCGAGCGCGACGTGATGCCAGCTCGCGAAGATCTCCGTGAACGGCAAATCCTGTCCCGCGGATCCGCCGTCGGGCGCCTCGACGTACTCTTCGATTTGGCTCTCGCCTTCCCACCGTTGGAAATCGACGACGGCGAAGTTGTACGGCGCGGGCGCGTCGTCGAAGACCATCGAGAAGAGATCGACCTCCGTGTTCGAGACGTTCCCCGGCGTCTGCACGAGCGCGTCGAACTCGACGTGCGTGTGGTTCGCCGCGTCGAAGTGTTTGACGAGAGCCGTCGTCTCGCCCGAGCTGCTCGTTTGCGCTTCGAGCGAGTACGGCGGGCTGACCGCGGTCGTGGCGAGCATCATCGGACCGGACTCGACGTCGGTCGAATCCCACTTCGCGCCGAGCGCGCCCGTGTCGAAGTCGTCGCAGAACGTGTGCTGCGCGTCGCACGGGCTCGTGCTCGCTTCGGCTGCGTCGATCGGCGCGTCTGCGCGCGCGTCGCTTCCGTTCGCGTCCACGCCCGCTTCGACGCCCGCGTCGCTCTCGAGCGGAGACACGTCCGGAAACAATCCGCACGCGCCCGCCACGCCGGCCGCCACGACCGCCAGTGCGCGCGCCGCTCGCATGCTCTCAGGTTACTTCATTTCTCGAACGCGTCGTCCGCGATCGCGAGGCCGCGATCGATGATCTCGAACCCCTCGGCGAGCTCCGCCTCGCTGATCGTGAGCGGCGGGTTGCACATGATCCCGCCCCATTGCAGCACCGTGAACAGACCGTTCTCTCGGAAGAACTTCCCGATCTTCGCCATGACCGGGTGCGCGGTGTTGTAAGGGACGAGGCGATCGCCGCGCTCGTTTTTTTGGAGCTCGACAATCCCGAAGAGCCCGATGTTGCGGTGCTCGCGGATCGAGCGGTGCTTCGCTTTCAAGCGCGACATGTGGCCTCGCATCACCTCGCCCATGCGCGCGGAGCGCTCGACGAGCTTCTCGTCCTCGATGACGTCGATCACCGCGTCGGCCGCGGCGAGACACATCGGGTGCGCGTTGTACGTGAGGCCGCCGTAGAAGACATTTTCGCGGAAGTGATTCGCGATGCGATCGGAGAGCCCCATCACGCCGAGCGGCATGTACGAGCTCGTGAGCCCCTTCGCCATCGTCACGATGTCGGGGACGATGTTGCCGTGCTCGAACGCGAAGAGCTTTCCCGTTCGTCCCCACCCGCACATCACCTCGTCGCACACGAGGAGGATTCCGTACTTCGACAGAAGACTCTTCAGCCCCGCGAGATACCCCTTCGGCGGCGGCAAGATCCCATTCGTCCCCGTCACCGTCTCGATGAACATCGCGGCGATCTTGTCGTCGCCTTCGTAGTGGATGACTTCTTCGAGGTACTGCAGGTTGTTTCGGACGATCTCGTCGTCGGTCTTTCCGAAGGAATAGTCGTACGGCCACGGATCCATCACGCGCACGACGCCGGCCATGCCGGGCTCGTTGGGCAATCGGCGCGGATCGCCGGTGAGCGACATCACGCCGTGCGTCGCGCCGTGGTAGCTCCTGTAGCGCGCGATGATTTTGTGTCGACCGGTGAAGAGGCGCGCGGCCTTGATCGCGTTCTCGTTCGCTTCCGCGCCGCCGAGCGTGAAGAAGAACGTGTTGATGTCGCCGGGCACGAGCTCCGCGAGTCGCTTGCCGAGCTTCGCGCGGATCTCCGTCGCCATGCTCGGTCCCGCGTAGCAGAGGGTCTCCGCTTGCTTTTGGATCGCCTTCACGACGTGCGGATGGCCGTGCCCGATGTTCACGCTCATCAGCTGCGCGTTGAAATCGAGCCAGCGCTTTCCGTCCGGCGAGTACAGGTAGACGCCCTCGGCGCGCGCGATGGGCATCGGATCGACTTTGCCGGTGGCCGACCACGAGAAGAGCGTGTGCTTCAAGCACAGCTCGATCATCTCTTTCGAATCCATGGGCACGCGCTAGCACACGTGCGTCGCGTTGTCAGGGCAGCGTGAAGGGCGGCTTCGCGTCGATCGCGTCGCGTCGCGCGGCGCAAGCGCGGGCAGCGCCCGGCTGCTGCGGTTTGCCGGAGATCTCCGCGGCGCAGTCCCACGCGACGCACGCCACGCGCTTCTTCAAGGCGGTGAACGCGGCGGGCGTGCTCGCCCACAAACGCGCGCAGAGCACGTCCGCCGGTTGGTCGAGCGTCGCGGGCGGCGCGGGACAGAATTTCTTCGCCTCGCGCTTCGCGACGTCGTCGTCGAGCGAGAACGTTCCGTCCGCGAGCGCGTGCGCGAGAAAATGCGGCGTCGTCCAATCGCTCTTGCCGAAACACTCCGTCTCCGCGCCGAGATCGACGCCCGCGTTCGTCGGCAGATCCATCCGCCCGTCGCCGTCGACGTCGCGCGGCGCACGAAAAAAAATCCCGGGCACGCGCTTCTCGAGCGCGGCGATGGGCGCATAGGTCACGACCGCGCCGTTCGACAGCGTGTAAATCGTCCCCGATTCGGAGTGTCCGCCCTCGACGCCGTCTTCGTACGATCCGAGGAACACCTCCGGCACACCGTCACCGTCGTAGTCGCCGGCGAGCGCGAGCTTCGTCGACACGAACGTTCCCGCCGCGCCGACCCACATCGGCGCGCCGCTCTGGCGAATGCGTGCATGATGCACGTCAATCACGAGCACGGCCTCTCCGGAGATGGCGTCGTAGTCGGAGAGGGCGTGATCCGAGAACTCCATGGCCCACGCGCCGCCTTCGAACGACGCGCACCCGCCGACAAGACCGCGCTCGAACGGCGCGAGCACCGACGCCTCCGTCACGCCTTCGCCGTGCGTCGCCCTCGCTCGAAACTCGGCGACGATCTTCGCGCGCTGCTCGGCGCGGATCTCGTCGCACGCGTCGCGCGGTTTCGGCGGCGGAGGCGTCGCGAGCGCGCTCTGCGTCGGCGGCGGAATCATCACGTGCGCTGGCTCGGCCGCGTGTCCACCGCACGCCAACGCGAGGAGCACGCCCGAGCGTTTCATGCGCCGTGAAGTATCATGATCAGCGTGATGCGCGGAGCGTTCGCGTTCGTCGGATGCATGCTCGGTGCGACGTGCACGAGCGGGCTCTCGCCGCACAACGAGTCCACCGAAGAGATCGTCGTGCACACGCCTCCTGGCGCGACGCTCTCGCCCGTCGCGAGCGCGCCGAGCGAGACGGGACCGTTTTGGCAACAGCGCGCCGACGGACGCGCCGTGCCCATCCTGCGACGCGACGCGCCCAACATGCGCTACGCCGCGATGGATCGCGCGACGTGCGAAGCGGAGCTCCAGCGGCGCGCGGTGCCGTTCGCGCGCGCGGAGGATTCGTTCTTGGGCGAAGGCGTGCTCGCGCCGGTGCGCCTTCGCGGCGGCGCGCTCTCGAACGGCGTGACCATCCACTCGGAGCTCGCGCCGCGCGATCGCGCGACGTCGCCGATGGAGGTCTTCGACTGTCGCCTCGTGCTCGCGCTCGACGACTTCGCCGCGCAGCTCAAAGCGCGCGGCATCGTCGAGATGATTCATCTCTCCGCGTTTCGATCGCGCAAGAGCTTCGGGTGCACGCCGAAGTACGACGGCAAGCAGCACTGCGGCGCGCTCGCGGTGGACATCGCGACGTTCAAGCGCGCGGACGGAACGACGCTCGACGTGATGCGCGATTATCGCGGACGCGTCGGCGCGACGACGTGCGTCTCCCCGGCGAGCGAAATCGAGTCGATCGTGTGCGACGCGGCGGACCGCGCGACGTTCAACGTGATGCTCACGCCGAACTTCAACGCGCAACACCGAAACCACGTGCACGTCGAGATCACGCCCGACGCCGCGTGGATGATGATCCACTAGAACTTCATCGAGAGCATCGGCACCGCGGTCTCTGCTTGCTCGACGCGCGTGGAGCTGCCGTGCGTCATGAGGATGATGCCGGGGACGAGCGTGGCGGTGCCGGCGACGCCACCGATCATCGCGCCGAACGCGAACGGGATCGACATGAACGAGCCTGCGCTCGCGAGCGCGAGGGCGAGCAACGCGGAAGCCGTCGACGCGCCGAGCACGACGCC
>Ga0335078_10003449_pt1 | contig 23545 bp, 21 predicted proteins | sample Lox_Sample_32_FD_206711 | JGI IMG/M metagenome (GOLD analysis project Ga0335078, IMG submission 206711) | Soil microbial communities from Loxahatchee National Wildlife Refuge, Florida, United States - Lox_Sample_3.2 | ecosystem: Environmental > Terrestrial > Soil > Wetlands | place: USA... | reverse complement strand
CATAAGAACGACCAAAGCGGGCCGGGGACTGCGGTCATTACCAAGACGCGGCCGCAGACCAAGCGACCGAACCTCTATCGCGTCCTCTTGCTCAACGACGACTACACGCCGATGGAGTTCGTGGTCCATGTGCTTGAGCGCTTCTTCAACAAGGACCACGACACCGCGCATCGGATTATGATGCACGTGCACCAGCAGGGCATCGGTGAATGCGGCGTGTTCACCTACGAAGTGGCTGAAACTAAAGTGACGCAGGTCATGGACTTTGCACGAAAACATCAGCATCCTCTGCAATGCATCATGGAAAAGAAGTGATCCGGGGCAACGGCCAATCCAAATGGAAGTGAAGAGACCTTAAATGCCCACGTTCTCACGCAGCCTCGAACAGTCGCTCCACCGCGCACTGGCGCTCGCCAACGAACGCCATCACGAGTATGCCACGCTGGAGCATTTGCTCCTGGCGCTCATCGAAGATCAGGACGCGGCTGCGGTCATGCGCGCCTGCAATGTCGACTTGGACAAGTTGCGGCGCAGTCTCGTCGCCTATCTCGAGTCGGAACTGGAAAACCTGGTTACCGACGGGGCGGAAGACTCCAAGCCGACCGCCGGTTTCCAGCGGGTCATTCAGCGCGCCGTCATCCACGTCCAGTCGTCCGGGCGGGAGGAGGTGACCGGCGCCAACGTGCTCGTCGCAATCTTCGCCGAGCGCGAGAGCCATGCCGCGTATTTCCTGCAAGAGCAGGACATGACGCGCTACGACGCGGTCAATTACATCAGCCACGGCATCGCCAAGCGGCCGGGTATGTCGGAAGCGCGCCCGGTGCGCGGCTCCGACGATGAATCCGACACCAAGAACGGCGACGAGCCGAAGAAGAAAGGCGATGCGCTCGAGGCCTATTGCGTCAATCTCAACAAAAAGGCGCGCGAAGGCAAAATCGATCCGCTGATCGGTCGTGATGCGGAAATCAGCCGTACCATCCAGGTGCTCTGCCGCCGGCAGAAAAATAATCCGCTGTTCGTCGGCGAGGCCGGCGTCGGCAAGACCGCCATCGCCGAGGGACTTGCGCGCCGGATTGTGCACGGTGAGGTGCCGGACGTGTTGCGCAACGCCACGGTGTTCGCCCTCGATATGGGCACGCTGTTGGCCGGCACCCGCTATCGCGGAGATTTCGAGGAACGTCTCAAGCAGGTGATCAAAGAGCTTGAGGCCTATCCCGGCGCCATATTGTTCATCGATGAGATCCACACCGTGATCGGCGCCGGCGCAACGTCCGGCGGCGCGATGGACGCATCGAACCTGCTCAAGCCGGCTTTAGCGTCGGGCACGGTGCGCTGCATCGGCTCCACCACCTACAAGGAATACCGCCAGTATTTCGAGAAGGATCGAGCGCTGGTCCGGCGCTTCCAGAAGATCGACGTCAACGAACCGACGGTTCCGGACGCCATTGAAATCCTCAAGGGGCTGAAGCCCTATTTCGAGGACTATCACAAGCTGCGATACACCAACGAGGCGATCAAGGCCGCGGTCGAGCTGTCGTCGCGGTACATTCATGACCGCAAATTGCCCGACAAGGCCATCGACGTCATCGACGAATCGGGTGCGGCGCAAATGCTGCTGCCGGAAGGACGGCGCAAGCGCACAATCGGCATCAAGGAAATCGAGACAACCATCGCAACCATGGCGCGGATTCCGCCGAAAGCGGTGTCAAAGGACGACGCCGAGGTGCTCCGCCATCTCGAGGAAACGCTCAAGCGCGTCGTCTACGGCCAGGACAAGGCCATCGAAGCGCTGGCCGCCTCGATCAAACTCGCGCGCGCAGGCCTGCGCGAGCCGGAAAAGCCGATCGGCTGTTACCTGTTCTCCGGTCCGACCGGCGTCGGCAAGACAGAAGTGGCGCGGCAGCTCGCCGCCACTCTCGGCGTGGAAATCATCCGCTTCGATATGTCGGAATATATGGAGCGGCACACCGTATCGCGTTTGATCGGTGCGCCACCCGGCTATGTCGGCTTTGATCAGGGTGGGCTCCTCACCGACGGCGTCGATCAGCATCCGCACTGCGTGCTGCTGCTCGACGAAATCGAGAAGGCGCACCCCGACCTGTTCAACGTCCTGTTGCAGATCATGGATCACGGCAAGCTGACCGATCACAACGGCAAGCAGGTTGATTTCCGCAACGTGATCCTGATCATGACCACGAATGCCGGCGCGTCCGATATGGCCCGGGCGGCTTTCGGCTTCACGCGGTCGAAGCGCGAGGGCGACGACATGGAGGCGATCACGCGTCTATTCGCGCCGGAATTCCGCAACCGGCTCGATTCCATCATTACCTTCGCGCATCTCTCTCCGGAAGTGATCGCGATGGTGGTCGAGAAGTTCGTGCTTCAGCTCGAGGCGCAACTGGCCGACCGCGACGTCACCATCGAGTTGACCGACGAGTCGACGAAGTGGCTCATCGCCAACGGCTACGACGAGCTGATGGGCGCGCGGCCGATGGCGCGCGTGATCCAGGAGCATATCAAGAAGCCGCTCGCCGATGATGTGTTGTTCGGCCGCTTGAAGTCGGGCGGCCATGTGCGCGTCGTCGTCACCACCGACGAGAACGGCAGGAACAAGCTCGGCTTCGAATATCCCGACGGTCCGGTGACGCCGCGGCCGGAAAAGCTTCCGGAGCCGCGCCGCGCCAAAAAGCGCCGTGCCTCGCCGCGGCGCAAGGCGCCGAGGCTCCGTGCCGAAGGTGCCGCTGGTTAAAGCTTAGCAGCGAGGGTGGTGCGGATCATCCCCGCGCGATGCCTTGCAGAGCATCCCGTCGGCGCAAAGCGCTTGCGAACCACGGCGCGAGCAGGGGCAGCCCTATTGCCGCAATGACAAACAACGGAGCGGCGCCGAGCCGATCGATCACAAGCGCACCGGCCGTGACGCCTACCGTTTGTCCGATATAAAGCGCCGCGGAAAAAATCGCGACCGCGGTGCCGCGCGCTTCCGGCGTCATCTGCGTGGCGTTGGTCTGCAGCGTGTTGTGAAGCATGTAGAAGCCAAGCCCGATGGCCGTGGTCGCGATCGGCGCCATTTCCCAGACTTGAGAGACGGCAAGCGCCACATAAGCGGCGGCGAGAATGAATCCTCCGCAAACTGTCAGACGTATTGGTCCGAGCCAAATGAAAAGGCGGCGCACCAATCCCGCATAGGTGAGCCCGCCGACGCCGAAAAAGGCCACACTGATGCCGACGAGCGTGAAGCTCAAGCCAAAGCGCGCGTGCAGGTCGGCGCCGATATAGGCGAACGCGCCCCAGGCCAGAGCGGCTTCGATAAAAGCCACCACGAGAATCATGCGGGCAAACGGATTCGCCAGCACGGCCTTGTAATCGGCGGCGACGCCGCGCGCCGGCGCCGATGGGTCCGCGGGCGCGCGCGTTCGCGGATCAGTGGCAAGCTCGAACATGAGTCCGGCCGCGGCGAAGGCGAACATGCCGGCGAGCACGAAGAATACGCTTCGCCAGCCGAGCCAATCGCCGAGGACGCCGCCGGCGGCCTGGCCGAACAATTGTCCGAGGATGTAGCCCGACGCATAGCGCGCCAGCACCGGTTGCCGCCGCTCGAACGGCGTTACGTCGCCGATATAGGCCATCGAAATCGGGATCACCCAGCCGGCAACCGCGCCGGTGGCAAGCCGCGCCAGCCCTAAGAGCGGGAGCGACGGGCTGATACCGCAGAGAGCAACGAACACGGCGGCCAGCGTGCTGGTGATGGCGACAAGGCGATATTTGCCGAACCGGTCGGCCACCGGTCCGGCGACGAATTGGATGAGTCCATGCGTGATGGCGTAGGTGGTGACGACGATGGCCGCGATGCCGACGGTGGTGTGGAAGTCCACCGCGATCTGCGGCAGGAGCGAGTCGGTCACGCGAACCTGCGCCTGGCTGGCGAAACCGGCCGCCGCTAATAGAACGATGGATCGCGTCGGCGTTTTGCGCGCGGCGGAGGCGGGTGTTTCGACGAGGGAGGACACGTCGCGGGAAAGCTCGAAGCTCGGCGAAAAGGGCGATTGGGCGCCCACGTTGACAGCGCAGGCGGCAGAGGTTTCTTAGGGCAGCGTTGTCAAAGTGGAAACCCGTTTTCTGATGAATACGCGCTCTCCTGATTGCTGACATGCGGCAGAAGCAAACCGATGGCCATTGACAAGACCTATCAGCCGGCTGCGGTCGAGGGCCGCATCTATGCGGCCTGGGAGAAGGCCGGCGCGTTTCGCGCCGGACGGCCCGAGCGCGCCAAGGCGGAACCGTTCTGCGTCGTCATTCCGCCGCCGAACGTCACCGGTGCGCTGCATATGGGGCATGCGCTCAACAACACCTTGCAAGACATTCTCTGCCGCTTCGAACGGATGCGCGGCAAGGACGTGCTCTGGCAGCCCGGCACCGATCATGCCGGCATCGCCACGCAAGCGGTGGTGGAGCGGCAATTGATGGAGCGGCAGGAGCCCGGCAGCCGCGCCATGGGCCGCGAAGCCTTCATCAAACGCGTCTGGCAATGGAAGGCGGAGTCGGGCGGCGCGATCATCGCGCAGCTCAAGCGGCTCGGCGCGTCCTGCGACTGGTCGCGCGAGCGCTTCACCATGGACGAGGGACTTTCGCGCGCCGTGGCGAAAGTGTTCGTCACGCTCTACCGCGAAGGTTTGATCTACAAGGACAAGCGCCTGGTCAACTGGGACCCGGAACTCAAGACCGCGATCTCCGATCTCGAAGTGCAGCAGGTCGAGACGAAAGGTCACCTGTGGTACGTCAAATACCCAATCAGCGGCTCCAGCGAGTTTATTACCGTCGCAACCACGCGACCAGAAACTATTCTGGGCGATGTCGCCGTGGCGGTCCACCCGCAGAATGAGCGGTTGAAGCATCTAATCGGCAAGCAAGCAATTGTCCCCCTTGTTGATCGTCACGTTCCGGTTGTTGGCGACGAATATGCTGATCCGGAGAAAGGTACAGGTGCAGTTAAGATTACACCCGCTCACGACTTTAACGATTACAAAGTCTGGCAACGCCACAAGGATGGAGAAATGTGGCGATACCCGCCGATCAATATTTTGGCGCCAGACGGCAGTTTATTGCTTGATCCAAATCTCGATTTCAAACGGGGCGATCCGACTCCCGAGACATTTCGAACCATTCAGCACTTCAACTGCTTGGATCGTTTTGTCGCACGTCAGAAGATTGTCGAGAGGCTTCAAGAGCTAGGGCGGCTGGAGAAAATCGAATCTCACAATTATGTCGTGCCGCACGGTGATCGTTCCGGCGTGGTGATCGAGCCGTTTTTGACGGACCAATGGTACGTGGATGCCAAAACGCTGGCGCAGCCGGCGATCGAGGCGGTTCGCCAGGGCGGTACCAAATTCGTGCCGCCGCAATGGGAGGCGACGTTCTTCAACTGGATGGAGAACATCCAGCCCTGGTGCATTTCGCGGCAAATCTGGTGGGGCCATCAAATACCAGCGTGGTATGGCTTGATTTTCGCGTCGAATGATGCAGACAGCGAATTCATAACTGACCGCCACGAGTTCTTTGTTGCTGAGGACGAAGAAAAAGCGGTTCAACAAGCGCGCGCGCATTATCGTGCGGAGGTGCGGATTGTCTCAAGCGAAGGGGAAGCCATTAGTTTTATGAGTAACCAAATAGGTAACGCTCGTAAGACTTTCGCGATTTGGCGAGACCCTGACGTCCTCGATACCTGGTTTTCTTCGGCGCTGTGGCCGTTTTCGACGCTCGGCTGGCCGGACCAGACGCCAGAGCTGAAACGCTTTTACCCGACCAGCGTTCTCGTCACCGGCTTCGACATCATCTTCTTCTGGGTGGCGCGCATGATGATGATGGGACTGCATTTCATGAAAGAAGTGCCGTTCCCGACCGTCTACATCCACGCGCTGGTGCGCGACGCAACCGGCGCCAAAATGTCGAAGTCGAAGGGCAACGTCATCGATCCGCTGGCGCTGATCGACCAATACGGCGCCGACGCCTTGCGCTTTACGCTCGCCGCCATGGCGGCCCAGGGGCGCGACATCAAGCTCTCCGCCGAGCGCATCGCCGGCTACCGCAACTTCGCCACCAAGCTTTGGAACGCCGCGCGCTTTGCCGAACTAAACGGCTGCGCGCGCGATCCGGAGTTCGATCCGCAACGTGCGCGAGAGGGCGTCAATCTTTGGATCATTAAAAAACTTGCAACAGTGGCGAAAGAAGTCACTTCGGCGATCGAGACGTACAAATTTAATGATGCGGCGGGTGCGCTCTATCGCTTTGTGTGGAATGTCTATTGTGATTGGTACCTGGAGTTCATCAAGCCGGTGCTGACCGGTTCGGATTCGATTCCAAAAAAAGAAACAAGGGCAGCGGTGGTCTGGCTGCTCGATGAAATTCTAAAGCTACTCCACCCCTTCATGCCATTTATTACCGAAGAACTGTGGCAGGTGATGGCTAGCGATCGGCCAATCGTTCAGAAACGCGAAAATTTGTTGGCTTTGAGCCGCTGGCCAAGCTTGAACGAACTCGACGCGCTTATTGGGTTACAAGCTCCGGATTACGATGTGGTCATTGGAGCGGTTAGCGAAGCGAGAGCAATACGAACAGAGCTCAATATCGCACTTAGAAATGTGACCTCGGTAGAGTTGCAAAACTTTGACGATGAACACACCGATGTATTGAAGTCGGCCTTACCCGGCATCGCTCGGCTAGTCGGAGCCAGTACCAAGCTGACCAAGGGCACGCTTGTGCTGTCTGAAGCGAATCCTCCCTTGAGAACAACCGACGATGCCTACGTAGAACGTGAAGAAGTCCCGTGGTCTCCAAACGAAGCGCCTTTGGCCGGTGGTCCGGTGCCTGACGTAATCGTGAGCTCACCGATTAAAGAAGGGATGCTGGCGATTCGCGTCCGTGCATTCGACACGGAGAGGGAGCGACTTCGGCTGCAAAAGGCAATGACACAAGCCGATGCCGACATCGCCCGCGTCGACCAAAAACTCGGAAATGCCGATTTTCTCAAGCGTGCGCCCGAGGAAATCGTCGAAGGCGAGCGTGAGAAACGCGACGAAGCGCAGGCGCGCCGCGTCAAACTCGCCGAAGCGCTGGAGCGCCTGAAAGGCGCCGCCTGAATAGCTTCCACTCTTTGCCAAATCCGGGAAAACTTATGTGTCCGAATCTCGATCGCTTCCGGTTTCGCTGATCCTTCTTTGGCTCGTCGGCAATGCGCTGCGGCTGCCGATCCTGGCGGTGCCGCCGGTCATTCCGGTGCTGCGCGGCGAGTTCAATCTCTCCGGCACGCAGATCGGGGTTTTGACCGGATTGCCGGTCTTTCTCTTTGCCGTGGCGGCGCTGGCCGGGTCGCGGCTCATTACCCGGCTCGGCGCGGTGCCGGCGGTTGTGACCGGCTTAGTGATCACCACGTTCGGCTCGGCGCTTCGCGGCATCGCGACGGATGTGATCGGTTTGCTCGGCGCCACTATCGTCATGGGCGCCGGCGTGGCTTTGGTTCAGCCCGCCATGCCGGCAATGGTCGGGCGATGGTTGCCGCGGCACATCGCCTTGGCCACCGCGGTTTATACGAATGGCTTGTTGATTGGCGAAGTCCTGCCGGTCGCTCTCTTTCCGGTTCTGTTTGCGCTTCTCGGCGGCAGCTGGCGCGCGACCTTTTTCTTTTGGGCCGTTCCGGTGATTGTCATCGCGCTTGTCGTGGTGGCGGCGGCGCCACGCGAACGCGTTGCAGGTGCGAGCGTTTCACCGCGCTGGTTGCCGGACTGGCCGGCCCGCGACGTATGGCGTCTCGGTTTAATTTTCACGAGTGGCAGCGCCATTTATTTCGGCAGCAACGCGTTTCTGCCCGCCTATCTGGGCCAGGCCGGGCGCCCGGACCTTGTCAGTGCGGCGTTGACCGCGCTCAATCTCGGACAAATTCCCGTTTCGTTGCTGCTGATTGCTTTTGCGCGGCGCCTTGAGGGCAAAGCTTGGCCGCTGGTGACGTCGGGCGTGCTTTCGGTCGCGTGCATTATCGGCATGGTTGCCAGCGCCGGTCCGATGACAGTGGCAAGTGCGGCTCTACTCGGCGCGTTCGCCGGCGGAGGTTTCGCACTCGGGCTGACGCTGCCGCCATTGCTCAGTCCTCCGCGCGAGGTGGCGCGCGTGTCCGCGGCGATGTTCACCATCAGCTACGCCAGCACGATGCTGATATCGGTGCTAAGCGGCTTTGCCTGGGACATTTCGGGCTCGGCCCGGTTTGCCTTTCTGCCGATTGCGCTCTCGGCGGTGCCCTCGATATTGTTGATCCTGACGATCAAGTTTGAGCGCAAGCCTGACGTCGTGACGCAGGGAGATTGACCATGCTCGATCTCAACAACAGGCCCGGCGGTCCGAATTTGATCGTCACCGCCAAGACCGCGCATAAGGTGCATTTCCTCGACGCGGCAACGCTGGCGCTGTCGAAGACGATCGATATGCCCGGTTCAACGCACGAGCTGGCGCTCTCGCCGGACGGGCGCACGGCTTACGGCTCGATCTACGGCGACGGCATTTTCGTCAAGCGCGTGAACCCCGACCGCCGCATCGCCGTGATCGATCTGCCTTCGCAATCGCTCCAGCGGATCATCGATCTTGGCGCAACCTACGCGCCCCATGGCGTCATGATCGATGCGTCGGGCGCGCTCTGGTGCTCGGCGGAACTCGGCAATGCCGTTTTGGTCATCAATCCGGCGGATGACAGCGTTCAGCGGATCGACGTTGGCGGCACGGCCCATTGGCTCGCCATCAGCCATGCGCTCGGCAAGGCCTTCGTATCCGTGAAGGGCGACCATGTCGTCGTCATCGATGTGGATCGGCGCGCCGTCATCGACCGGATCAAAGTGCCGCAAGTGACCGAGGGCTTAGCCATCTCTCCCAGTGGGGAAAGGCTCTATATCTGCGCGCAAACCGCGCCGGAGTTTTATGTCATCGACGCGAAAACCCACGGCCTTGTACAGACCGTTTCCATCCCGGAGCCAAAAGTCATCAATCCGCAGATGCGCCGGGTGCGCGTTTCGCCGGACGATCAATTCGTCCTCGTATCGTCGAACCAGGGAAATCACGCAGCCATCTATGCGGCCGACGGCCCAAAACTCGTCGCGTCGTTTCCCACGAAGAAGAGCCCGATGGGCTTCGGCTTCGCGCCCGGCGGCAAGCTCGCCTATCTGTGCTGTCACGACGATGCCGAAGTCTACGAGTTCGAATTGGCGACGGGACATTTGACCCGGACTTTCCCGACCGCGGCCGGATGCGAATTCATCGTCGCCTATCACTGAGGGAAGGCGTTGCATATCTTTCTCGCCGGCGCGACCGGCGCCATTGGGCGCAGGCTCATTCCGCTCCTTCTTGCCGACGGCCATCGCGTCACCGGGACGACGCGGTCGCCGACAAAGGCGGCGGAGCTTGAAGCGCGCGGCGTCGCGGCGGTCGTCATTGATGTCTTCGATGCTGACAGGTTGCGCAACGCCGTGGTCGCGACCCGACCGGAAATCGTCATCCATCAGTTGACCGATCTGCCGCAAGTCCTTGATCCGGCGCAGCTGGCGGCGTCGCGCCAGCGCAATACCCGGCTCCGCATCGAGGGCACGGCCAACCTCGTCGCCGCGGCGCTAGCAGCGGGTTCGCGCCGGCTGATCGCCCAAAGCATCGCGTTCGCTTACGCGGATAGTGCGGAGCCGCACGTCGAGACCGATCCGCTCGCCTCGCCGCAAGGCGACGACCCAAGCGCGGTCACCGTGCGAGGTGTGCGCGGACTTGAGGATGCGGTGCTAGGGGCCTCTGGCATCGACGGAATCGTTCTTCGATATGGCCGGCTGTACGGCCCGGACACATGGTTTGCCGAGGCAAGCGGGAAGGGTCCGCTTCATGTCGATGCCGCGGCCAAAGCCGCTTCGCTCGCCGTGACTCATGGCGCTCCGGGCATTTACAACGTTGCCGAAGACGACGGCGCGCTGGTCATCGAAATGGCTCGGCGTGAACTGGGCTTTGATCCCGGATTTAGACTCAAAGCTTAGCAGGCAGCGGAAAGGGTTTGCTGAGAAAGCGCGAACCCTTTTCTCCGTAACGCCATGGCAATTCGGCGGCTTTGGTTATCCCGATACGCGGTCCGGTCGCCACCTCCACGTCTCCCGTTCTCGCCAGCAGCTCGAACGGCGGCTCGTCGAGAGCAAAGCCATTCTGCCGGTGGGTGATGCCCAGCGCTTGGCAGAGCCGGCCTGGGCCGGAGCAAAGGAGGCGATCGCCGGGCGCTCCGCGGCGGCGGCGCATGACCGCCAAGCCCACGGTCGGCTCGAGCGCGCGGATCAAGACGGCGCTCGCCGAGCCTTTTGGCTCGCAGACGAAGTTCAAACACCAATGAATCCCGTAGGAACGGTAGACGTAAGCATAGCCGGCCGGGCCAAACATGATCGCATTGCGCTCGGTGGGACCGCGATAACTGTGCGCTGCGGGATCGGTGTGGTGATAGGCCTCGAGTTCGACAATGCGGCCGCCAACCCCATTGAACAAAAGAGTTGCACCGATAAGCTCAGGTGCCACCTCATGTACGCTGCGGCCGAAAAAGCCTCGCGTCAGACGCCTTGCCATGGAGACACCGTCGCAGGACCGAACTCAGGTCGTAAATCGTCAGTTAATAGGTGTGGCTTTTGAGACAAAATCTGTGGCTTCACTGCAACAGCCATAGAAGATTCGTTTTCTGATAGTGGCGGGTCACCTGCCCGCCGCTTTTTGGCCATACGATTTTTCGAGATCAAGAACATAGAGCTGCGGTTTATTTGACACACTGCGGCAGCGGCGCGGCGAAAGCCGCGGTCCACACGGGGCGAGGGGCCACACTTAGGTCCGCAAACGTACAAATGGATGCCAAGACAGATCTGAAATCGAGGCTACCCAGCCGCCATGCCACGGAAGGCCCTGAGCGGGCGCCCCACCGTGCCTTCTATTACGCGATGGGTCTAACCAAGGAGCAGATCCACCAGCCGTTCGTCGGCGTGGCGACCTGTTGGAACGAAGCGGCGCCCTGCAATATCGCCCTTATGCGTCAAGCTCAGGCGGTGAAGCTCGGTGTCGCCTCGGTCGGCGCGACTCCCCGCGAGTTTTGCACCATCACCGTCACCGACGGCATCGCCATGGGCCACGCGGGCATGAAGTCCTCGCTGCCGTCCCGGGAAGTCATCGCCGATTCAATCGAACTGACGGTGCGCGGCCATTCCTATGACGCCCTGATTGGGGTCGCCGGTTGTGACAAGTCGCAGCCGGGAATGATGATGGCCATGTGCCGGCTCAACGTTCCTTCGATCTTCATTTACGGCGGCTCGATCCTGCCCGGCACCTTCAAGGGCAAGCCAGTCACCATCCAGGATGTCTATGAGGCGGTCGGCCGGCACTCGATCGGCGCCATGTCGGACACCGATCTCGACGTTCTTGAGCAGAATGCCTGCCCGTCGGCCGGAGCCTGCGGTGCGCAGTTTACCGCCAACACCATGGCGACCGTTTCCGAAGCCATCGGGCTTGCGCTTCCCTATTCGGCGGGTGCGCCGGCACCATACGAAATTCGCGACAAGTTCTGCGTGCTCGCGGGCGAGATGATCATGGACTTGATCGTCAAGAACATTCGTCCGCGCGATATCGTCACCCGGAAGGCTCTGGAGAACGCCGCCGCCGTCGTCGCTGCGACCGGCGGATCAACAAATGCCGCCTTGCATCTTCCCGCCATCGCCAACGAGTGCGGGATCAAGTTCGATCTCTTCGATGTGGCCGAGGTCTTCAAAAAGACACCGTATATCGCGGATTTGAAACCGTCCGGTCGTTATGTCGCCAAAGATATGTTCGAAGCTGGCGGGGTGCCGTTATTGCTGAAGACGCTCCTCGACCATGGCTTACTCCATGGCGAGTGTCTGACCGTAACCGGCCGTACCCTCGCGCAGAACCTCAAGTCGGTGAAGTGGAATGCGGACCAGGATGTCGTTCGGCCGGCCGACAGGCCGATTTCGCCGACCGGCGGTGTTGTTGGTCTTCGCGGCAATCTCGCCCCCGAAGGCGCGATTGTGAAAGTTGCGGGCATGGAGAGCGTGCGCTTTTCCGGGCCGGCCCGCTGCTTCGACGGCGAAGAGGCGTGCTTCGAGGCGGTGAAAAACAGGAAATACCGCGAAGGCGACGTACTCGTCATCCGTTACGAGGGCCCCAAAGGCGGACCCGGAATGCGCGAAATGCTCGCCACCACGGCGGCGCTTTATGGTCAGGGTATGGGCGGCAAGGTCGCACTCATCACGGACGGCCGTTTCTCGGGTGCGACCCGCGGCTTTTGCGTCGGCCATGTTGGACCGGAAGCCGCCGTCGGCGGCCCGATCGCTCTTATCCGCGATGGCGACATCATCGAGCTTGATGCCGAAAAGGCCACGCTCGAAGTCAGATTGACCAAGGCGGAGCTTGATCAACGCGCGCGCGATTGGAAGGCGCCGGCCAGCGAGTTCACCTCCGGCTATCTTTGGAAATACGCCCAGCAAGTCGGGCCGGCGCGAGATGGCGCCGTGACCCATCCGGGCGCGACCGTCGAGAAAGAGTGCTATGCGGATATCTGAACCATTGCGAGGCGCCGTTAGCGGCGGCGCGCTGATGTTGGCGGTCTGCGCGCTTGGCGCGATCGGACCGGCCGCCGCCTTCGACGGAACGGCCGCGCCCACGATAATCGCACCCGCTGACGGACTGCACGCGGCAAGCGCCGCCCCCGAGGTTGCCGATCGGAACAAAACCCTTACAGCGCTCGAATATGCCGCCGACCAAGGCCATCTCGCCGCCCAGTGGAAGGTAGGCCGGATGTACGCGGCCGGCGACGGCGTCGTCCGCGACGACAAGCGTGCCTTCGTCTATTTCAGTCAAATCGCCAACACTCACCCCGAAGAGCCGCCAGGCACCGCGGAGGCTCGCATTGTGGCCAATGCCTTCGTGGCGCTGGGCAATTACTATCTCACCGGCATCCCCAATTCGACTGTGTTGCCGAATACGGCGCGCGCGCGAGAGATGTTTGCCTATGCGGCCTCGTATTTTGGCGACGCTGACGCCCAATATCAGCTTGCGCGGCTGTACCTCGACGGCACGCCCAGCGATCCGCGCCAAGCGGCGCGCTGGCTCCAGCTCGCCGCACTAAAGGGCGATTGCCGCGCCGAAGCGGTGCTGGGTGATCTCTTATTCCAGGGGAAGCGCGTTCCGCGCCAGGCCGCCCGCGGCCTGATGTGGCTCACGCTCAGCAAGGACTGCGCGGGTCCGGAAGAGGCTTGGATCAAGCCACTCGTCGACAACGCGTTGCACCGGGCGAGCGACGATGACCGGGCTTTGGCACTGGTCTATCTGGAAGATTGGCTCAAAGGCCGCCGCGACTAACTATCGCCACGAGCCGGTTGCGAGGTTCTACTGTTTGGCTTCGGCCGCAAGATCGAGCCAAACCGGTACGTGATCGGAAGGCTTTTCCCAGTTCCGCACGTGGCGATCGATACCGACTTCGCCGAGGCGGTCGGCGGCCTGCGGCGATAGCAGCATGTGATCGATCCGTATCCCATTGTTCTTCTGCCAAGCGCCGGCCTGATAATCCCAGAAAGTGTAAAGGCCCGCGGAGTCGCTTGCTGCGCGCACGGCATCCGTCAGGCCGAGATTCATCAGGGCGCGAAATTCGGAACGCGTCCGCGGCAGAAACAATGCGTCGCCGGTCCACGCCTGCGGATTACGTGCGTCGTCGCCCGTGGGAATGACGTTGTAGTCGCCAGCAAGAATGAGCGGCTCGCCCAACGACAATCGTTCGCGCGCATAGGCGAATAGCCGTTTCATCCAGCCGATCTTGTAGGAGTATTTTTCCGTGTCCGGCGGATTGCCGTTGGGCAAATAGACGCTCGCTACGCGCAGCGCGCCGCGCTTGGTCGAAATCACCGCTTCCATGAAACGCGCGTGATCGTCGGTGTGATCGCCGGGCAGGCCGTTATTGACCTCGTCGAACGGATATTTGGAAAGAAGCGCGACTCCGTTGAACGTCTTCTGGCCGTGGATGGCGACGTTGTATCCGAGACTCTCGAACGGTTCGCGCGGAAAGGCGTCGTCGACGCACTTCGTCTCTTGCAGGCAGACGACATCCGGCGCGCGCTCGGCAAGCCATGCCACCGCTCCATCAAGCCGCTGCTTGATTGAATTGACGTTCCAGGTGGCGATGCGCACCGGCTTCTAACCTTCTGCGAATGCCCTTAGAGGGCGAAGCTGGTGCCGCAGCCGCAGGATGCCGTCGCTTTCGGGTTGTTCACCTTGAACGACGATCCGATAAGGTCGTCGACAAAATCGATCTCCGACCCGGCCATGTAATTGAGCGAAACGGGATCGATCAGCACGGTGGCACCGGCCCGTTCGATGACGATGTCGTCGTCGGCCTTCGCCCGCTCGGTGTCGAACTTATATTGGAAACCGGAGCAGCCGCCGCCCTGCACGCTGACACGCAGCATCGTGCCGGCCGGCTCGCGGCCGAGTATTTCGCCGATTTTACGCGCCGCCCGCTCGCTAACCGTAACGTCGACCGCCATAAACCCACTCCAGCAGGCGAATCCCGCCGATTGCCAGGCTATGCAAGGATAGTTAAGTGCGGCGGCAGCCGAGGTCAATCGCGCAAGGCCACCTGGTGGAGCGGATTTGACATTCGCTACCCGCCGAGCCGCCAACTCGCGAAGCGAATGTCAAATCCAAACGCTCCACTAGTGTCCCTTTGATTCTAACATTCGCATGATAGCCTGCGGAACCGGGATGCGAATGTTAGAATCGGACCATTAGCGATGGCGGTTCCGGCGAGAGTGTCCGCGCCTTACGCGTGCGACCCTACGCATAGCCGCGGACGGCTTCATCCAGAGCCGGACAGCAAAAGCCGCAGCCCGTTTCGCCGCGACTGCGATCGCATCATCCATTCGACAGCGTTCAGGCGGCTCAAACACAAGACCCAGGTGTTCGTCTTTGACGAAGGTGATCACTACCGGACGCGCCTTACCCATACCCTTGAGGTGGCGCAAATCGCCCGCGCTCTCGCTCGCGCGCTGTCGCTCGATGAAGACCTGGCGGAGGCGCTGGCGCTTGCCCATGACCTCGGACATCCACCGTTCGGTCACGCCGGCGAGCGCGCATTGGATAAGTGTCTGAGCGCTTGCGGCGGCTTTGACCACAATGCGCAAACGCTTCGGGTCGTGACGGCGTTGGAGCGCCGTTATCCGTCTTTCGACGGGCTGAACCTGACCTGGGAAACCCTTGAAGGTCTGGTCAAGCACAACGGGCCGCTGACCGACAAGCAAGGGCGCCCGCTCAGCCGCTACGCCGCACGCGGCATTCCGGAGGTCATTGCCAAATACAACGGGCTTCAGGAACTCCAATTGTGGAGCTATCCAAGCGCGGAGGCGCAAGTGGCGGCGGTCGCCGACGATATTGCCTACGACGCGCACGATATCGACGACGGATTACGCGCCGAACTGTTCACGCTGCAGGATCTGACCGCCATTCCGGCTGCGGCGGCGATCATCAGCGAAATCCGCACTGCCTTTCCCCGACTGGACGAAACGCGCCTGGCCCACGAATTCGTCCGCCGACTCATCGGGCTCCTTATCGAAGACGTGATCGCCGAAACCGCGCGCCGGCTGGCGAAACTTAATCCGCATTCGGCAGACGAGGTGCGCGCGGCGTCAACAGCCGTCGCGGCGTTTTCTGCACCCGTGGTGAGCGACGAGGCGACGATCAAGGCTTTTCTCAAAGAGCGCATGTATCAGCATGAACGCGTTCAACGGGTGATGAATGAAGCCGCGCGCGTGGTCAGCGAGCTCTTTGCGCATTACTCCACCCGTCTCGGCGATTTGCCGCCGGAATGGCGGGAGGGCCTCGTTCACGCCGGCGAGAAAGAGCGCGCGCGGCATATCGCCGATTTCATCGCCGGCATGACCGACCGCTACGCGCTTGCCGAACATACCCGCCTTTTTGACTCGACCCCCGAATTGCGTTAGGCGCGCGGCGGATCGCTTCGGATGCCCATAGAAATTTCGCAAAGAAACATTTTTGCAACCGTGGCGCTGCGTATCCAAAGCGCCACCGCCTCGCTGATTTCGGGCGGACATCTGCCCGCCGGTGTCGATCAGACACGCGTTACGGTCGAGCCGCCGCGCGATCCAGCGCACGGCGATATGGCGACCAACGCGGCCATGGTGTTCGCCAAGGACGCCGGCAAGAAGCCGCGCGACCTCGCGGAGAAGTATGCTGAAACGCTGCGCAATGATGACCTGATTGCGAAGGTCGAAGTCGCAGGCCCGGGCTTCATCAATCTCACGCTGAAGCCGCAAGCCTGGACTGACGCTCTGCGCAATGCAGTGCAGTTGGGATCGCAATACGGCAGGAGCGACATCGGGCACGGCGCGCGCGTTAACGTGGAGTATGTCTCGGCCAATCCGACCGGGCCGATGCATGTCGGTCACGGCCGCGGCGCCGTGTTCGGCGATGCGCTTGCGAACCTTCTGGAATTTACCGGCTTCAAGGTCACGCGCGAATATTATGTCAACGACGCGGGCGCGCAGGTCGATCAGCTCGCGCGTTCGGCTTATCTCCGCTACCGCGAGGCGCTCGACCAAACGATCGGCGTCATCCCCGAAGGACTTTATCCCGGCGAATATCTAAAGCCGATCGGAACGTCGCTCGCCGCCGAATACGGCGCTGCGCTGCTCGATCGGCCGGAAAAAGACTGGCTACCGATCGTGCGGGAAAAAGCCATCGGGATGATGATGGCAATGTTACGCGACGATCTTGCCGCGCTCGGCATCACGCATGAGATTTTCTTTTCCGAGCGCTCGCTGATCGAAGGCGGTCCCGATCGCGTGGCCGAAACCATCGATTGGTTGCGACAGCATGATTACGTCTACGAAGGTCGCCTGCCGCCGCCCAAGGGCGCGCTTCCCGATGACTGGGAGGACCGCGAGCAAACGCTCTTTCGCTCGACCGCCTTTGGCGACGACGTCGACCGCCCGCTGAAAAAATCGGACGGCTCCTACACGTATTTTGCCTCAGACATCGCCTACCACCGGTCTAAGCTTGAGCGCGGTTTCGACAGCATGATCGACGTATGGGGCGCCGATCACGGCGGCTACATCAAGCGCATGCAAGCGGCGGTGGCTGCCCTGAGCGACCGCAAAGCCGTGCTCGACGTCAAACTCATTCAGCTCGTTAAGCTTATGCGGGCCGGCGAGCCGGTGAAAATGTCGAAGCGGGCAGGGGAGTTCGTGACGCTTCGCGAGGTGGTGGATGAAGTCGGCCGCGACGCGGTTCGCTTTATGATGCTGTTCCGCAAGAACGATGCCGTGCTCGATTTCGATCTCGCCAAGGTCATCGAGCAATCGCGCGACAATCCTGTCTTTTACGTTCAATATGCTCACGCCCGCTGCCAATCGGCGTTTCGCAACGCGCGCGAAGCGTTTCCGGAGCTGCCAACCGAAGTTAACGAACTGTTGAAGGCATCGGATCTGCGGCTCGTTTCCGATCCGGCGGAACTTGCCCTGGTCCGGCAAATCGCACTCTACCCCAGGATCGTCGAGGCCGCCTCGGCGACCCACGAACCCCATCGAATTGCCTTTTATTTGTTCGACTTAGCGAGCGAATTTCACGCTCTGTGGACACTGGGGAATACAACGCCACATTTACGCTTCATTATACAGAATGATCGACAACTCACGTTGGCGCGTCTAGTGCTTGTTCAGGGCGTACGCACGGTGTTGGCGTCGGGGTTGGGGTTGCTTGGCGTCAGTGCGCCGAACGAAATGCGATAGCCCTGGCGCTTGCGGCTTTCACCATAGTCGAGGGGCTAAGCAGAATGAGCTTAATGTCCGAAGCGGAGCGCTCCTTTGGCTGACAACACCTTACGTCCTTATCGTGGGCGCCAAACCCCCGGCCCCGAGCGCGCCGGTACAACGGGCGGGAGCAATGACCCGCTAGCGGAATTGGCCCGGCTGATCGGCCAGTCGGACCCTTACGCAGAGCGCCAACATGGCGGCCAAACGCAGCGGCACGCGGACCCGGCGGAGGAGGAGCTGCCACCCGGTCATGAATGGGCCGAGGAAGAGGAGATCGAGCAGGCCTACGCGGCGGAAGGCCGATACCCTGAGCGGGCGACATTGCCGCCGGCCGGATCGCTGCGAGATTATCCAACTGAAACTGACGAGTACGAGCACGGTTCGCCGCCCGTCGATCAATATTATTCCGCGCCAAGCGGCACATACGGCGGCTATCAGCGCGGCGCCGATACGCGAACTCGGCGAGAACAACGGCAATCCGAAGGATCTCGGTCCGTACCGGATTTCTTGACCAGCGCGCCGCTCGACAATCCTGAATTTGCCGAGCCGGACCACGACGCGGGTGACGCATATGCCCACGACGACTATTACCAACCGAGCCGGCGGCGGCGCGGCGGATTGGTCATCGTCATGGCTGTGCTCGGCTTAGCGGTGGTCGGAACTGCCGGGGCCTTTGGTTATCGCACCATGTTTGGCGGGTCGTTACTTCCGGCATTGCCTCCTATCATCAAGGCAAGTACCGCTCCCAACAAGGTCATGCCGAATTCCGGTGATGCGCAGGCCGCTAATGCAAGCGAGCCCGGTGCTGCGAACACGGCCGGTACGGAGAATTTGGTCTCGCGGGAAGAGGAACCGGTCAACATTGAACAGGCAAAGCCGGCTCCGAGGATTGTCTCGACGATTCCTGTGACCTCCGGTGAGAGCCCACCTTTGCCGCCGTCCGTTGTCGCCACCGTTACGCCGTCGGCCAGTCTACCAGCACCGGTCCCTGCGCCCCCTTCCGCCGCTTCCGCTGGCACCAACTGGCCGCCTGCACCGGGAGCCAATCCGCCGATCGCTGCGGTTCCGGTTACGCCGGCCGCAACGTCGGCGTTACCGCCGCCGGAACCGAAAAAGATCCACACGGTCACCATCCGTCCCGATCAGGCCGGCAGTGCGGATGCGATGCCGGCGACATCCGCGGGTGCGCGCTCTGCGGCCCGCGGCGGAAACGCGCCGCTTGCGCTCGTTCCTGCAGGAGGCGACGCGGGAACTTCAGTCCGTTCCCGCAGATCGTCTTCGACCATGTCGGTCGCGAATGCTGCGACGACGAACGCAAGTCCTGGCGAAACTCGGTCGGCTGCGGGATATGCCGTCCAGGTCTCGTCCCAGCACAGCGAAACCGAGGCGCAATCGTCATTCCAGGCGCTGCGGGCGAAATATCCCGACCTGCTCGGTAAGCGCGAGCCCATCATTCGCCGCGCGGATCTCGGCGCCAAGGGCATCTATTACCGGGCGCTGGTCGGTCCGTTTGCTTCTGCGGACGAAGCCGCCGCCATGTGCAGCAGTTTGAAAGCTGCCGGCGGCAACTGCATCGTACAGAAAAATTGACCCTGCTCGATTGACCGTGGGGAGTGCGAAGGCTAAGCGGCAGTCGCCATGCGCGCCTTTATTACCGGCGTTGCCGGCCCTGCGCTGACCGATCGCGAGCGCGCCTTTCTTCGCGAGTCGCAACCGTGGGGGTTGATCCTGTTCCGGCGCAACGTTGCTTCGCCGGAACAGCTGCGCGGCTTGGTCGGCGAGACGCGCGACGTCCTGGGCCGGCAAGCGCCAATCTTGATCGATCAGGAGGGCGGGCGCGTGCAGCGCCTTGGCCCGCCACATTGGCCGGCCTATCCGCCAGGTGCCGCTTATGGAACGGCATACGACCGTGATCGCGGGCGGGGGCTTGCCGCGGCGCGGCTCGGCGCCCGCCTCATCGCCGCCGACCTTTTCGCGCTCGGCGTCGACGTCGATTGCCTGCCGATTGCGGACGTTCCCGTTCAAGGAGCCGACCTGATTGTGGGAGATCGTGCCTACGGGAGCGAGCCGGGCAAAGTGGCGGCAATCGCCAAGGCGATTGCGCAGGGGTTAGCCGATGGAGGCGTTCTGCCCGTGGTCAAACACATTCCCGGCCACGGGCGTGCGGCCGTCGACAGCCATAAAAAATTGCCCGTGGTCGAAGCCGAGCGGGCGCTGCTCGAGGAGACGGATTTTGCTGCATTCGTTCCATTGGCGGAACTGCCCATGGCCATGACCGCCCACGTTGTGTTTACCGCTATAGATCCGGTCGCGCCGGCCACCGTTTCAGCAACTATAGTGCGTGAGGTGATTCGCGGTTCGATCGGCTTTTACGGCTTGCTAATGAGCGACGACATATCCATGCAGGCGCTGTCTGGAACTGTCGGCGAACGCGCCCGAGCGGCCATCGCCGCGGGGTGCGATATCGTTCTTCACTGCAACGGCGAAATGAGCGAGATGATCGCCGTGGCCGCCGGCGTTCCGCGTCTTCAAGGCGAAGCGGCGCGCCGGGCCGAAGTGGCTCTGGCGGCGAAGAAGGCGCCGGTGCCGCTCGATAACGCGGCGGCTCGTGGCGAATTCCTTCGCCTGATGGCCGGTTCGTGGCAGCCCGCGGAGCGATACGCATGATCACCGAGGACACGAATTTCGGCGGCGAATTTCCCGAGCGCGCCGCCGACGAGCCGGCGCTGGTGATCGACGTGGAAGGCTTCGAAGGACCGCTCGATCTGTTGCTGATGCTCGCCCGCCAGCAGAAGGTCGACCTGGCGAAGATTTCCATCCTGGCGCTCGCCGACCAGTACCTCGCTTTCATCGAAGAGGCGCGCAAGTTGCGGCTCGAAATCGCCGCGGACTATCTCGTAATGGCGGCGTGGCTCGCCTACTTGAAGTCGCGTCTGCTTCTGCCGGAGCAGCAAGAGCCGGACGGGGGCCTCAGCGCCGAGGAGATGGCGACCGCGCTCGCGCAACGTCTGCGGCGGCTCGAAGCCATCCGGCAGGTCGCCGAGCAATTGCTGCATCGGCCGCAGCTTGGCCGCGAAGTTTTTGCCCGCGGTCAGCCGGAACCGATCGCGGAGATAAAGCGCCCGGAATGGACGGCAACGCTGTACGATCTGCTTTCGGCTTATGCCGTGCAGCGGCAGAAGCAGGCGAGGGCTTTTGTCCACGTGCGCAAGCGCACGGTTTGGTCGCTTGCCGAAGCGCGCGAGGCGCTTGAGCGTTTGATCGGCGGCGCCACCGAGTGGTGTCAGCTCGATGAATATCTCATTGCCTACATGGTCGAACCGGCGCTTGCCGCGACCGTTCGCGCATCGAGCTTTGCTGCAACGCTGGAACTGGTGCGCGAAGGCCGCATTCAGGTTCATCAGCAGACGGCCTTTGCTCCGCTTTACGTGCGCAAGCGGCCGGATAATGACGCGGGTGGCTCTGCGGCCGAACATGGGACTGCGTAGGGGGACTGAAAGAAATGAAATCCAATTTGGCGGAGAAAATGCGGGTGGTTGTCGGGGATAAGGATGCCGTGGAACGCACAGAGGAATTACGCATCCTCGAAGCGTTGTTGTTTGCTGCCGACGAGCCCCTCGACGAGAAAGTGCTGGCGGCGCGCATGCCGGAGGGCGTCGACGTGCATGCGCTGCTCTTGGATCTGCAAAAGGAGTACGCGAGCCGTGGCGTCAATATCGTGCGCGTCGGCGGCAAATGGTCGCTACGCACTGCGAGCGATCTCGCTTGGCTGCTGACGCATGAAACGGTGGTCACCAAGAAGCTTTCGCGCGCCGCCATCGAGACGTTGGCGATCGTCGCCTATCACCAGCCGGTGACGCGCGCTGAGATCGAGGACATTCGCGGCGTCACGACTTCGAAAGGCACACTGGACGTGCTTCTGGAGACCGGTTGGATTCGCCTGCGCGGCCGCCGCAAGGCACCCGGCCGGCCGGTGACTTATGGCACCACCGAGGCCTTCATGTCTCATTTTGGCCTCGAAGCGCTCGCCGACCTTCCCGGGCTCGACGAACTCAAAGGTGCTGGGCTGATCGAAAAGTCGCCGTCAGCCGGATTTACCATTCCCGTTCCCTCCGACGATCCAGCCCTTCGCGAGGACGAGGACCCGCTGGAACCGGAGGATCTCGATTTAGGCCTTGCTCCGCGGCCCGAACGGACCGGGGACTAGACGCTTTACCTCAACTCGGCGTGAAACCGCCGGTGTCCGCGCCGCGTGCCCCATTGCGCTTGTTTTTGGCGCCGCCGACGCTTAGTTTCTGGCTAAAATCGGAACGATGCAGCGAGCGCGGGCGGTTACCTGCGCACGGAGGATTACATGGGCTCCCTGAGTATCTGGCATTGGCTGATCGTTGGCGCCGTGCTGCTCCTGGTATTCGGCGGGCGCGGCAAGATTTCGGAAATGATGGGCGATGTCGCCAAGGGCATCAAAGCCTTCAAGAAGGGCATGTCCGAGGAAGAGGCCAACGCCGCGACAAACGTCGATGCGCCGGTGAAATCCATCGATCATCAGCCGTCCGAGACAGTGAAGCCGCGCGCCGAGGCTGGCACGAAGGTGTCCTGACGCCTCTGCTGACGAGTATCGCGCGCGGCCGGCGCGAGCGCGGGCCTGACGGCTGAACCGGTCGGGAATTTTCATGTTCGATATTTCTTGGACCGAGTTCCTGCTGATCGGCGTCGTTGCGCTGATCGTGATCGGTCCGAAAGAGCTTCCCGCGGTGTTGCGCACGGTCGGGCAATGGACCCGCAAGGTCCGCAGCATGGCCGCCGACTTCCAGCATCAATTCCAGGAGGCGATGCGCGAAGCCGAAATGGCCGACCTGAAGAAACAGGTCGACGACTTGGCGAGCGACGTCAAGAACTACGATCCGCTCAAAGAGGTAAAGGCCGACGTTGAGGCCGCCGGCAGAGACATTCAGGCGTCGTTCGAACAAAAGCCGCAGGCAGCAACGCTTGCCGACGTAGCCGCTCCAGCGGCCGCCGCTGAGCAAGCGGTGGCGTTATCCAGCGCCGAAACGCCGGCGCGCTCCAATGAAGGAGAGGTCATCGCCACCGCCACCGCCCCGGTCGCGCCTGATGCAATCGAAAAGACCGAACCCGCGAATGCTGCCGCCGAGCCGAGCGTCGCGAGCGGCGCAAATAACGTCGCCGCGGTCGCCACGGGTCCGGTCACGCCGGAAGCGGCGGCGAGCGCGACTTCACCGGACAGCGCGGGACGCTCCGGATGACCCGCGAGGAAGAAGAAAAGGCGATCGAGGCGACCAAAGCGCCGCTGATGGAGCATTTGGTCGAACTGCGCTCGCGGCTGATCAAGGCGCTCGCCGCCTTTGCGCTGGCGGCGATCGTCTGTTTCTTCTTCGCCAGGCATATCTACAACGTGTTGACGTGGCCCTATGTCTGGGTGGCGGGCCCGGAGAACTCGAAGTTCATCTATACCGGGCTCCTTGAATATTTCGTGGTGCAGCTCAAGCTTGCGCTGTTCGGCGCTGCGTTCATTTCCTTTCCCGTGGTTGCGACGCAAATGTACATGTTCACGGCGCCGGGCCTTTACCGCAACGAGCGCCAGGCGTTTCTGCCCTATCTCGTCGCTACGCCGGTCTTCTTTCTGCTCGGCTCGCTGGTGGTCTATTTCCTGGTCT
>Ga0335078_10003448_pt1 | contig 23546 bp, 19 predicted proteins | sample Lox_Sample_32_FD_206711 | JGI IMG/M metagenome (GOLD analysis project Ga0335078, IMG submission 206711) | Soil microbial communities from Loxahatchee National Wildlife Refuge, Florida, United States - Lox_Sample_3.2 | ecosystem: Environmental > Terrestrial > Soil > Wetlands | place: USA... | reverse complement strand
TGCAGCGAATCGATTGTGCTGAATAGACAGCGATGCCGTTATGAACATCCGCATGACGCCCTCGCGACGTCTTTATCTGCCGATCATTCGTCGTTTCGCGGATCCTAAAGCAGTTAGCCTCGAAAATCAGTCCTCTTTCAGCCGTTTGCGAACTGGCGCTCACATTGCATAAGCGCTGCTGCGGAAAGTAAGCTCAGCGATTCGCCAACGATCGCGGATCGATGGGGAGAATATCCTTCAAACCACTCTTTATACCGCTTGAGTCAGCGCTGCGAGCGGACAGAAAGCAAGAGATCAAATCGATGAATCGAACGACACGAATTTGTGCCGTACTTCTTTTGGCCGCTGGCCTAGCTGCCGGCCAGGCCCCTTCCGGTGATCATGCCGAGGAGGGCGAGAGTAAACGGATTCTAGGGATCGTTCCAAATTACCGAACTTCCCCAACCCTCGACAATTTCACACCTCTGACGGCGGGACAGAAGTTCAAAGAGGCCTCTGAGGACGCTTTTGACCGCGGGACGTTTACGCTCGCTGGAATTTTCGGCGGTGTGTCCCAGTTGACGAACTCGAACCGGTCGTTCGGCCAGGGGCCGGCCGGATACGGGCGCTATGTCGGCACTGCCTATGGTGATCTGCTCATCGGCAACTACATGTCAGAAGCCGTCTTTCCGATACTTCTTCACCAGGACCCGCGCTACTTCAGGCGGGGCAGCGGAACGGCATGGTCCCGGATCGGCTATGCAGTGACCCAGACATTCCTGACCCATGACGATTCGGGCCGGATTCAATTCAACTATTCCGAGATCGCGGGCAACTCAGCCGCAGTCGCCATATCGAACGCATACTACTCCGACAATCGGACAGCCAGCAATGGCGCCACGAACCTCGGAATACAGCTAGGGGTCGATATGGTAGGAAATATTCTGACGGAGTTCTGGCCCGATCTGCAGCGTAAGTTTCGGCGCAAGCCTCGGGAATAAGTGCCCAATCGGTCCGCTACCCGGACTTCCTGATATGACTTCGTGCGGTTGTCCGTTTACAAATGCCTCGCTCCCATGGAGGGCATCGGCATCGTTAGTCGCGCCTTGTCACGCGGCATCTGATTTCGGTCGGACATTCGCGGTGAAAGCCTGCATTTGGATGCTCCCATTTCGAACCACGAAGGTGTCGCTTGCCAGCTCGTAGGAATTGTCAGGCGTCTCAGCGGTCCAGACCAGGTAAACGTAGTCTCCTTCGACTTGCCTCAGCTTCGATGCGATCGACGCTCCCGGTTTTGCGAACTCGCTAAGCAGTTTCTCAAAGACGCCTCTGATCGCTTGGACGCCACGTAGCGCGCCGTCCGGGGTGAAAAACAGCGCGTCGGCTGAATAATCCGCCATTATTCCGTCAAGATCCCGATCTGCGAAGCACTTGAAGTGGTGAGCAAGCACCTCGGCTGTTGATCTCATTTTGTGACCTTCCGTAATCGCCTCGATGATCTCATCCGCGGTCACGACGGCAGTGGCGTAGTTCGGAATATTGACCTCGAGAGCGGCGTGCATCTGGTCATCGGAGTAGCTTGTGGTCGCATCCTTCACCACGGAGACCTCATACCCGAGCTCGGCCGCATAGCGAACAGTAGACTCAACACATGTATGAGCGATAAGCCCAATAATGATGACTTTCTCGATACCGTGTCTCTTGAGTTGCAAATCCAGATCCGTATTCGCGAACCCGCTGGTACCCCAGTGCTCTGAGGTAACAATGTCGCCCGGTTGAGGCTGGAACTCGCTGCGGATCTCGCCACCCCAGGTGCCGTATTCGAAAGTCTTTCGCGACCACGCGGCCTTCTGGATCGGCGCAATGTATTTCCAGGTCTCGTAGTCGCCAGGCCGATACCGCCGATGCATCGCATAAAACACGCGGATACCTGCTTTGCGCACAGCATTGAGGACCTGCACCATGTGCGGAATACACTGGTTACCTTCAGCGACAACCTTAATGCGATCCCAGACCTTGCCGCCCTCGGAAATGAAGTCGTTGTACGGATCGATCACCACAAGGCCGGTGATCTCTTTTTCATATGTCACTTGTGCCATGTTCTTTTCTCCATCCTGCTGTGATTCTTAGACATCAATGTGAGTAACGAGTGAAGACTAGGCCTCGGCGAGCGAGGGGGCAGAACTTCCATTCAAGACAGCGTCGATGTTGTCGAGTGCGACCATGCCCATGTTGGTCCTGCTCTCAATTGTCGCCGACCCGATATGTGGCAACAGGAAGGTGTTCTTGAGCCCGATATAGCCCGGGTTGAGTTCGGGCTCTCCTTCGTAGACGTCCAGACCTGCCGCGGCGAGCCGCCCAGTATTTAGAGCCTCGATCAAGTCCTCGTCATTAATAAGGCCGCCGCGCGCTGCGTTCACCACGATGGCGCCTTGAGGAAGGAGAGAAATGGTTTTGGCGTTGAGGAAATGACGCGTTGCGCCCGTCTCGGGCGCGTGCAGGCTCAGGAATTGACTGACTTTCAGCAGCTCGACGGGGTCAGGATGGAATAGCGCGTCACCTGCCTTCTCTTCGGGTAGCTGGTGTGGATCGGAATAATGAATCTTCATCCCGAAACCTCGCGCGCGCCTGGCAACCGCCTGTCCGATACGGCCCATCCCCAGAATTCCGAGAGTCTTGCCGGTAATCTGCCAGCCCAGGAGAGCACCCGCACGTGGTATCGTCCACTCGCCGTTTCTCACCAATTCCTGTGCTTCGAAAGCACGCCGACTCGCCCCGAGAAGCAACAACATCGCGATGTCCGCTGTTGCGTCGGTCACCTCCGCTGGCGTAAATCCAATTGCGATGTTCCGCTCCGCAGCCGCGTGCATGTCAATATGATCAATTCCAACGGAATAGGTTGAAATCACTTTAACGGAGGACGAGATCCGCCGGAAGAAATCGGCGTCGAGTCTGTCGAACGGCGTGATTAGTATCGCGTCGGCGCCCTTAGATGAGGCAAGGAGTTCGTCACGAGTGAACAACGTTCCATCGGCTTTCCTTCTGACGTTATACTCCTTGTCGATCCGGGTTTCGACCGGTTTGATGAAACGGGAAGTGACTACCAGGATGGGCTTCTTCATGATCGTGTAGCTTCCTCGAGCGTGTAAATGAAAGACTCATACACCTTGCCTGGTGTTTGGCGCATACCCAACTCGCAGGTCCGATTTGCAGAAATGAAGCAGGTGTCCTCCCCGGAGATCTGGATTTGTACGAGTGTGTCGCGTGTGGCGGAGTGAACCAACTCGGGATGCAGCAGGCCGCGGTCGCCGGCAGTCCCGCAGCAGGTGGTTCCCAAAGGAGTTTCCGCGCTGTCAGCTAGCGCCCTGGCGATTTCGAGTCGCGTCTCGCTGAGTCCGAGGTGCGTCGTCGAGCAGGTGGGATGCACAAGAATTTTCGGAGTCGTGGCGGCGTTAATGCTTGCACGATCGGGTCCCATGCGACGGGCGTACGGCTTCAATACTTCGTTAATACGCCCAAGCGTGGTGCCAACACTGCAACGAATCCGCGACCCGTTGTCCTCGACCTCCCAACCGCTCCAGTGCTGCCTAACATCGATCAGGATGTCGTCGCCTTGCGACTGGCCGTTCAAGCTGGTCCCACCGGCCCGGAAGGTCGCATGGCGGCCCTCGCGAATGCAATATCGAAAAATCGCGGCCACGTGATCGATGTTCTTTGGTTGTACGATACCTGCGGGATGTATCGGTAAGGGCTGGCATCCGAAGCGTAGCGCACCAGGTCGCTGATACGATGCCGCACAAGGTCCTGGCCGAATATCTCGGTTAGATCTGTCTTGAGTTCTTCCGGAGTTCCGTTGACCAGCTCCTCGTCCACCGCATCCGAACAGGGCGGTACATCCGGACGGCCGATGCGGGTCGGGTCTGCCGATAGGAATTGATTTATGCGATATTTCCTTTCGGGCCGGTATGGCCGAGAGAGGTGTAACTTAACTCACGCCTGCCGGAAATAGAATTTGCGCGTTCGCTGCTGACTGTGGCCCGCGTGCTCCATAATCGGTATCGGCGATCGCGTGACCACCGAGGATCAAATCGTGTGGCGCATCGTATTTGTCCATGGCGCATTCGATAAACACCATGGCCGAATGCGGAGAGTCCAGCACCTTCTGCAATTCGTTGCTGGTACGAACGACGTAGCTTTCTGCGTCGTTTTCTCGACTCAAAACGCGTGGCAATTCCGAGTACCGCCAGGTCGCGATGTCGTTGTACTTCGCATCTTTACCCAAAACCGCTCTCTCTACCGTATATCCGGAGTTCTCATTTACGAAAATGAAGGGCTTAAGGCCGTGCCGCATGACGGTCGAGATTTCTTGAACGGTCATCTGGAGAGACCCTTCTCCGGTAAGCAAGATGTGACGCCGTCTGGGAGATGCGAGAATGGCTCCGAGGAGTGCGGGTGTTGCATAGCCGATAGAGCACCAGACATAAGCCCCTGTGATGTAGATGCAGTCGTCGGGCAGCGTCAGCCGGCCGAAACCTGCACTCGATGTTCCGTCCTCGACAACGATCACATCGCCAGGCCGCAGAAAATTCTGAATCGCGTTCCAATATGCGTCCTGAGTCAGGGGATCATTCGATGGAACGAAGGCCAGGTGCTTCGGCGGGCGAGCCGGCTGTTTGTTTGTGAGCTTGCCTGAAGACGAGTCGATTATGGACTGCAAGAGCTCGCCGAGATAGATCCCCTGAAAGTTCTTATCTGCTCCGTCGACATAGGTTGAATTCAGGTGGATGGCTGAAGCGGGCAGTTTGTCAGTGAAAAAGCCAGTTGTCGATTCGACGCGTCTGTAGCCGACCGTCAGCAGACAATCACTTCCTTCGATTGCCTCGCGCGTTGCTGCGGAGCTTGCAATGCCGGCGTAAATCCCAACAAAATGTGGGGAACTCTCCGGTACCGCTCCTTTGGCACAGTTCAGCGTCGCGACCTTCATCTGAAATCGCTCGGCAAGCTCCATGATCTGCGCAGAGAGCCCGAAGCGGATCGCATCGATATCCAGCAAAAACGCGGGCGACTTGGCGGCGTTCAACTTTTCCAGAATCGTCTTAGCGCAGGCTTTCAGGTTTTCCCCGTCGCTCGGGATCATTTCGAGTTGGATGGGACGCTCCGGGACGTCAATCTCGAGATAAGAGATGTCCGAGGGCAGTTCCAGGTAGACGGGTAGCTTTCGACGCCACGCCGTCAGAATAATACGATCGATCTCAGCAGCGGCATTTTCCGGAGTGAGTTGCGCCTGGGCAGCGGTCACCTCGGCGAAGATTCGACAGAGGTCTCCTTTTCCCCGATCGGCCAGAGTATGGTGCATCAGGTCTCCACGCTGAACGGAGCGCAGTGGAAGGGAGCCGCTGATTAGGATCACGGGAACATGTTCGCTGTATGCGCCGGCGATGCCGTTGATCGCGCTAAGCGTTCCCACGCCGTGTGTCACAATCAGAGCACCAACGCCGTTGATTCGCGCGTAGGCATCGGTCGCGTAGGAAGCGTTGAGCTCGTTGCAATTCCCAATCCAGGCCGGTTCACCGCGGTCTTCGAGCTGCTGCATGAGTTCCAGATTGTAATCCCCGGGAACACCAAAGATGTGGCGAATACCAGCTTCTTGAAGACGACGAAGAAGAAAGTTCCCGATCGACATTTTCATATGAGATGTCTCCTTTGCCACAGGCATCGAGGCACCTAAGGATTTGCACTTGCGATACCAGAACAGATCAGTCCGCGTGTAGTTGCAGAATGAGGAGATATTCGACGGAGGTCTCTGCAGCGAGTGCCGAGTGTCGTAAGTGTCGAAGCAGATTTGACGACACGAGCCGTCAGACCAGGGTGTCCGCTTGGCTCTTTCTTTCTAGGAAGTTGCCTCCTGATCAAGCTCAAAAGTGATCTGGAGGCACAGGTTTTACAGGATCGGTTCGCCCTCTTGAGGGCTCCGTCTTAGAGAAGCAGCTTGAGCGCTAACTGCACCACCCTAGGATTCCCAATGGTGCTGGTGATAGTTCCGAAACCCGAGCTGGATATATTCGCATTCGGATTCGCGAAATTCGCAGTGTTGAACGCGTTGAAGAATTCGGCCCGCAGTTCCCCGCGCAGATGTTCCGTGATCGGAATCGCCTTGCTGAGCGAAAGATCAACGTTCCGCTGGCTTGGCCCGCGCAGGATATTACGTCCGGCATTACCGAACAGATTTCCGGCCTTAGTGAAAGCGGCGGTGTTGAAGAATTTCGTGAGCCGGCTTTCTACTGATCCGGAGAGTTCCGCAGTTGCCAGCGTCGCGCCCGGCGCCCAATTTGCCCGGCTTCCGGTCGTCCCAAAAAATGCGGCACCAGTGCTGTCTGTTACCGAAAATGGCGCTCCCGACTGAGCGATGACAATTGCCGCGATTGCCCATCCGTTCACCAATCTGCCCAACACTGAGGATCCGATAGCCCCACCCCATTTTGGAATCTCGTAGCTCAAGTTGGCCACGAATCGATGCCTGCGGTCGAAATCGGAAGGCCCTTTGCTGGTCCAAATTCGTGACTCGTCCCCCGTGATTTCGCTGAATATGGTGGTTGAACCGCCGGAGGTATCGTCAATGGACTTCGAGAACGTGTAAGACACGGCATACTGCAGGCCGTGACTGAAGCGCTGTGTGAGGTTGGCCTGCAACGAATGATAGTGCGAATCGGCGGCTGTTTCTTCCGCGAGCAATCCATCCGGTGAAAATCCTATATATGGCACCCGAAGTGGAGTGTTGGCAGCCGTGTTCGTCGTGATTCCGTTAATCGGAGCGTCCGGGCTGGCGAGCAGCGCCTGATTGATTGCGCGGCGATCCGGCAATGCCACTCCCTTGGTGCCGACGTACCCGACCTCCAACATTGTTTCCCTAAGCAATTGGTACTGCAGGTTAAACCCCCATTGCTGAATGTAGGGCGTCCGCAAATGTGGATCGATCGAATTCAATCCAATCGCCGGACGATCGTTCGTGTAAGGTGGTGCATATAGAATCGGAACTAGTGGAAACTGTGACTGCTGCGGCAGCACCGGAAATGGATTCTGCAGCGTCGACGCGATGTTTCCGGTCCCGGTCAGGGTGCTACGGAGGTAATCTGGCGCTGATTGCGACGTGAGTAATCCGAGCTGATTGGAGAGGCGATCGTAGTAGATCCCGTATCCACCGCGCATCACGAGGCGTTCGGCCAAGCGGTACGCCAATCCGAATCGGGGGGCGAAGTTGCGATCAGGGCTGTTGTCGATGAGAGTGGGATTGACCATCGGAAGCCCCGGCAGCGGGTGCTCCGTCGTCGAACTCTGAACGAATCCAGCGGAGGTCTGGCCTCCATCGGGCGGAGGTTGGTACAGCCGGTAGTCGAAATTGCCGCGCCGGCCGAATACATCGACCGGCCAGCCGAGGTAATCCCACCGAAGGCCAACATTCAGTGTCAGACGGGACGCGATCTTCCAGTCGTCCTGTACGAACAGACCGACGTCCGTGATTCGGTCGGCGCCGTCGGGAATGCCGCTTGCGACACTGGCCGTGTTGATATTGCTGAATCCGGTGCCGTTCCCGCCCTGCGCGATCGGGGTTCCGGCAAGGCCCAGTAGAAAATCGGCCATCGTGGGGAGCGTCAAGGCTCCGCGATCATCGTTCCGGCTGTAGTAATTGTCGTCGTATCGCCGCCCTTCAATGCCGCCGCGCAGATTGTGTTTGGCCCTGACCCAGGAAATCGTGTCACCGTAGTGCCAAGTGGTCGGCTTGACACCCTGATCGCCGTTGACGTCGTATCCCACGGAAAATGCTCCCGTGACCGTGATCATCGGAATATCGGGGTAATAATTGGAGTTGAATCGGCTCATCCCGATGCTTGAAAGCGTGACGACGCTTTGCGGGATGACCGCGCCGAGCACCCGCGACACTCCAAACCGGGCTTCATTCACCAGTGAGCCGCTGAAGACGTGCGTGTCGGTAAGGTTCGCGAGACGGCTCTTGAAATCCTGACTTGAGCCAAAGCCGGGCAGATTCGCCCCGGTGCTTGTGAACGACCTAAAGGTCGGCTGCGCTGCAATCATCCCGCGGAACAAGAGATGGTTCTTGTCGGTGAACTGATGATCTAGGTTAATGATGCCCTGATCTTCGTCAAATGTTGACGGAATCGATTGCGTGTAATTGACGCCGCTTCCGGAGACCTGCGGCGACGGGATCAGATAGCTGCCATCAGGCAACTTCAGATTCAGCAAGGCAAGTGCAACTGGATTAATGTTCGAGCCATCCGCTGCGATTGCTGGGCCGCCTCGGGATCCAGTTTGTCCAGCGAACGCCTTTCCAAGCGAAGCAAATGAACGGTCGAGCGGAATCGGGGGCAGCCGCAGTGACGTCGATCCGGCCAGGCCGTTGATCTGCCGGGTCCCCTGATACGAGAAAAAAAAGAACGTCCTGTTACGACGCAGCGGCCCGACGAGCGTCCCGCCATACTGATTCTGATTAAGCACGCCGCGAGGAGTACCGGTCGCATTGAAGAAGAAGCTGTTCGCGTTGAGATCCGTGTTTCGGAAGAACTCGAAGGCCGACGCGTGCAGATCGTTGGAGCCCGATTTGGTCGCCAGAACGATGTTTGCTCCGCCGCTGCGTCCCGACTGGGCGTCATACAGGCCGGTTTGGACTTTGAACTCCTGTATCGCCTCGGGTGACGGGATTATAGTCCCATTGGATCCCACGCCGTTATCTGTCGCGCTGTTGGTGTGGATATTTATCGCGTCCACTCCGTCGATAGTGATCGCATTCGACGTAGTGCGCGCGCCGGATGAGGAAATGATCTGGGTTCCGCGGCCGAGAGCCCCTGCATCGTTCAACGGAGCCGATGTTCCGCTCGAAAGCGATAGCAGTTGCGTGAAGTTGCGCGTCGAAAGAGGCAACTGGCGGATCACTGCACCATCCACAACGCGCCCAGCGGCCGATGTTTCCGTTTGGAGTTGAGCCGTCGAGGACACCACTTCCACTCTTTCCGGGATACCTGAAAGTTTAAGCACCGCATCCACTGCGATACGCTCGGTAATGTTCAGGGTTGCTCTTTCCACTACCGTGGAGAATCCGGGAAACGAAAACTCTACAGAATATGATCCCGGTGGAAGAAAGGGAAATGCGTATTGCCCTGACGCATTGGTGAACGCCTCACGGCGTTCTCCGGTCGCTGCCTCGACGATCACTACGTTCGCGCCAACTATGGCCGCTTGCTTGGGATCGAGTACGGTTCCCGCAATGGTTCCATGGGTCTGAGCTACAGCGGACAAGCCGGCGAACAGGAACGAACAAACCAGATGAGTGACATTCATGGGCCGTTGTTCCATCTGAAGCCGTGAATCGAAACGCTGCCCTAAAGAGGGAAATGCGATCCCCAGGATTGATCGTTGGACCTCACTGTTACTTCCTATTCAGTAGCGATGGCCAGTTCACAATCGCCGTGAAGCTGCTTGGGGCTTCTTGGACCCCCGCTTTGAATACCAGCACACATTATCGGACAATCTGGCAGACGTTCCAACACGAGATCCCGCACCCACGAGTTCCCGCACCCCTCCGCCAACGATACGCCTGGAGCGTGGCTGAAACCACGTTGAATAGTTCGTCTTCGGTCAGACAGTCGCATGTCGCAGGTAGTGGGCGGCAAGAACCTCGTTCGGTCCCCGTGAGAGCCACGCAGGCAACCCATCAACCACGCGACTCCAGAGGCATGCTGAGTAGCTGCCAGGACCAAATCATCAGCAATTGTGAGAATATCAGGAAAGGAAAAAAGGCACCCTGAAAGCGTGATGTTGAGGTGCGGCAATGCGGTGCCGGCCATAATGCCTATGGAGTTTTCCAAGCCTTCTTCAACCGCCCAAAAAATGTTGCGGGAACGTGTTCTGCGGCTCATTGCGCTCTCTGCGCTACTCTTCGCGGTATCTCATCACCTTTTCGCACTCGATCGCGATCGGACCATCGGGCAGTTTCTGCACACAGGCTGGGCCGTCGCGGATGGCGCCCCGAGTGGCATTCATGGACTTGCGCAAACAACGGACGGCTATTTGTGGTTGGCGTCCACAAGCGGCCTTATCCGTTTTGATGGCGTTCGCTTTGAGCGGTATGAACCAAAGCAAGGCGACACGTTGCAGGACCGTGATATTTCGGCACTCTTAGCTACTCCGGATGGTGGTCTCTGGATTGGCCGCGCCGGCAGAGCAGTGTTTCTCAAAAACGGCGTGGCCGTCACTTATGGGAGGAACGAAGGCCTGCGGTTGACAACAGTGTTCCGCTTCGTCTTGGATCATCATGGGACGGTTTGGGCGGCCACAAGTCGCGGCCTCGCACGATTTGAGAATTCGCAATGGAAAGAAGTGGGACCTGAATGGAATTTCTCAGCGAAGTCGGCAACAGACCTCTTCGTGGACAGCCGCGGAAACCTTTGGGTGGCCGCTCCCGGCGCACTCTTCTGTTTGCCTCCAAACGCACGTTCCTTCCAGATGCGCAAAGCTACGCGTCCTTGGCTTCTGCGTGAAACTCCGGACGGCACACTTTGGATGTCCGAATATGGCGTGGGCATTCTCGCTGTTGATGGTCAGTTGGCGGAGCTTCACGAGTCGTCAAAACTCACGCTGCGGCTTGTCCGAGGTCCGCGTGAGGTCCTGGTGGATCGCGAGGGCAGCATGTGGTTCGCTGACAAGGGAATCTCCCGCATCGCTAACCCAGAAACGCTAGCCGGTGTAAGTGTCGATTCCACTAGTGATCTGATTCAACGATTCACACAAGAAGACGGGCTGACCGGCGGTACTGTTCTGGCGACTCTGGAGGACCGTGAAGGCAACATCTGGGTTGCTACCAACGGTGGCCTCGACCGCTTTCGCAGAAGGAATGTCATGCCCGGAGCCTTTCCTTTCAGCGGCGATTCTGCCTTGGCACTCCTAACGGATAATGAAGGCGCGGTGTTCGCTGGCAGCGACCAGTCGCTGATGCAACTCCAGAACGAGAGCGTGTCCGTCCGGGCAAGGATTCGAATGCCGATGGGCTATATGTTCCCGCAGACCAGCATCACGTCCGTCTACCGCGATTCCGAGGGAGTATTTTGGCTCGGTGGCCACGGCGTGCTTACCCGAGTAGCCGGTAACCAGGTTGAGAATGTCGAACTTCCAAATGAGGTTCCGCGGACCGGTCATTGGGACGTCCAGGCCATAACGCGCGACCATACCGGCGATATTTGGGTTTCCATCCAGCAGCACGGTGTGTACCGGAGGCATCAAGGCGTCTGGACTCATTTCGGCATATTAAAGGGTCAATTCTCCGAGCCGCCGACCCCAAGAACTATTTGGACGGATGCGCGTGGGCGCGTCTGGTTTGGGTACGTCGGGACCAGAATGGCGCGCCTGGACGGGCATATCACGGAATACTCGGCCGATGGGCTGCAGATCGGTACAGTGACATTCATCGGTGGACGCGGCGATCACATCTGGTTGGTTGGCCATCTTGGACTCGCGCTTTTCGACGGAAAGGCGTTTCGGACGATCGTCGGCGAGGCCGATGAAAACTTTAACGGGATCAGCGGCGTCGTTGAAACCGACAACGGCGATTTCTGGTTAAACCAGGCGTCGGGAGTCGCCCGCATTCCCGCCGCTGAAGTCGCCAAGAGAATAGAGGACGTTCATCACGAACTTCGCTACGAACTTTTCGATTTTCGGGATGGCGTGCCCGGGGGCGCAACCCCAATCGGACCGCTCCCGTCCGCCGTACTGGCTGGCGATGGCCGGATCTGGATGAGCGGCTCGAACGGCACTTACTGGGTTGATCCCGCGCGGATCTACAGAAACCCTCTTCCACCACCCGTTACTATCGAAGCAATCTACGCTGACGACAAACGATATGACCCTTCCGCAACGTCTCGTCTGGCGGTATTGCCGTCCAATGTACGCATCGAATATACGGCGCTAAGCTTGTCGATCCCTGAGCGCGTTCGATTCCGTTATCAATTGGAGGGAGTCGACAAAGGCTGGCAGGACGCGGGAATACGGCGCACCGCATACTATACCAAGCTCCCACCCGGTCAATTTCGCTTCCACGTGATTGCGTGCAACAACGATGGAGTTTGGAACCAGACTGGCGCAGTTGCGGTTATAGCAGTTCCGCCGGCCTTCTTTCAGACGACGTGGTTCATGGCGCTCTGTGTCTGCGCCGCGGGCGGTCTTCTTTGGGTGGCCTATCGTTTGCGCCTGCGCCAAATCGCCGCGCAGATGAACGTCCGCCTTGAAGAACGCGTCGCAGAACGGACCCGCATCGCGCGAGACTTGCATGACACACTTTTACAGAGCTTTCAAGGGTTGATGTTGCGCTTTCAGACCGCGCGCAACATGTTTGCAAAGCGTCCCGCTGAAGCTCTGGAGGTGTTCGACACCGCCATGGTCCAAGCCGATCGCGCGATCATCGAGAGCCGGGAAGCGATTCAGAATATGCGTTCCTCGACCTCGGTAACCAACGACTTGGCGGAAGCGCTACGGACGGTCGGAACCGAACTAGCCTCCGAGCAACCCGTCGAGTTTCGATTCGTTCTCGCAGGAAAGCCGAGAGCGGTGCACCCGATCCTCCGCGATGAGATTTATGGGATCGCGCGTGAGGCGATCCGCAATGCATTTCGCCACGCGCACGCTCGGGTCATAGAAACGGAGATCACCTACGGAGATCGTGCGCTGACAGTGCGCGTCCGGGACGACGGAATCGGTATCGAACCGGCGATCCTGAACGACGGGCGCACCGGTCATTACGGCGTTCCCGGCATGCGTGAGCGCGCCGCCGGAATCGGCACTCACTTGGAGATCTGGACGCGGGAAGGAGCGGGGACGGAGATACAATTGGCAGTCCCCGGCTCGATCGCTTACAAGACCTTGGGCGCGCGGCGAAAAAGCAAGGTCGAGCAGGCAATATGAGCGATGGGCATAAAGAAAGCAGCGCTATCAGGGTTCTCGTGGTGGATGACCATGTGCTCTTGCGGGAGGGAATCGCGTCCCTGCTCGGCAACGAGTCGGACATGCAGGTGGTCGCGGAAGCCACTAACGGCCGCGAGTCGATTGAGCAATTTCGTAAGTATCGTCCCGATGTCACTCTGATGGACTTGCAAATGCCGGGAATGAGTGGGATGGATGCGATCACCGCCATCTGCGGCGAGTTTCCAGGAGCCCGGATCGTCGTGCTGACGACGTATAGCGGCGATGTTCAGGTCGTCCGCGCACTCCGCGCAGGCGCACGAGGCTATCTGCTCAAGAGCCTGCTACGGAATGAACTACTCGATACCATTCGGGCTGTGCACGCCGGGCAAAAACGGGTCCCACCGGAGATCGCCGCGGAAATCGTCGAGCACACGACCAGGGATTCGCTGACGGCGCGGGAAATCGAAGTGCTGCGGCTCATCGGAGGCGGGAACGCGAACAAAGAAATCGCCGCGCAGTTGTCCGTAACGGAGGACACCGTGAAGGGACACGTCAAGAATATTTTGGCCAAACTCGGTGCCAACGACCGGACTCATGCACTGGCGATTGCGTTCAAGCGCGGCATTATCAGCCTGTGACGAAGTCATGCCACCCGAAAGGGTTGTATCTCCGCCACTCCATTTGGTCTTTGAACATTGTGAGAGGTTGATTAAGATCGCTGTGGGAAGTTGTTTCTGCAGCGCCTCTTCTCGACATTCCCGGCGGGTTTCCCTGGCATCGGGCTGCTTCTTTTGCGTCTCGGAACGGGAATTCCTCTAGTTTATCTTGCACTCGAAGACCTGCTGGCCGCTCCCGATCTGGTCAGAGCCGTTCTTGGCGTAGTGAAAGGTGCCGTCGGCGTTCTCCTACTATGTGGCATCTGGACGCCCGCAGTGGCCGGAATCGCTGTGTTAGCTGAGTTATGGACCTTTTTCTCTCAGTTTATGGCTAAACACGTTTATCCTTTCGAACACATCTTTCTGGCGGTCTTCGGCGCGGCGCTGGCCCTGCTCGGGCCCGGTGCCTGGTCGGTGGATGCGCGCCTATTTGGAAGGAAGCTGTTTGTGACCAGACAACGTCCGACGCAAGGCCGACTCTAAAGGGTAGCTAGCGGCCCTCACCATCGGGCCGCGCAATTCATCTCGATCTAGGGATGTGCAAACCATCAAACAGGTCCACAATCATTTCAACGTGGGAAACCAAAGCGAAAATTGGAAGCTCTGCCGATGTCGGGTGCAGGGCTTGGACTCGTCCACCGAAAGGACCGATGTGCTCAAGATTCAGAGAACAGCGAACGGAGTAAGCGTAATCGCTTTAAGCGGCCGGATGGAGACGGAGCACATAGTTGAATTGGAAAAGCTTCTCGAGGCAGAACCTCCCGGCCGCCGCATAGTGCTTGATCTGAAACACTTGACTTTAGCTGGCCAGAGTGAAATCGACTTGGTTGCTCCGTGCGACGGGCGTGGAGTCACGCTCGCGAATTGTGCCCCAATAATCCCGCGAGTGGATCATTGACCAGCGAAACGGAAGACAGTCGAACAATTGTTGAGGAAGGAACACGAGACATGACCATCTCAGATTTGATTGGGTCGAGTTCGAGATTTCGGGCCTTGATTTCCAACATTGAGCTCGTCGGGCCGATAGATTCAGCAGTACTGCTTGAAGGCGAAACGGGCACAGGCAAAGAAATCGTCGCGCGGGCGATTCACGAGTCCGGGCCTCGGCGCAGGAACCGTTTTGTGGCGGTCAATTGCGCAGCGATTCCGAGCACTCTGCTGGAAAGCGAACTCTTCGGTTACGAAAGAGGCGCTTTCACCGGGGCGGTGAACCAGACCGTTGGACGTTTCCAAGCAGCGGATCGGGGAACGCTCTTTCTGGACGAGATTGGAGATCTTCCGCTGGAGCTACAGCCGAAACTTCTGCGCGCTCTTCAGGAGAAACAATTTGAGCGTCTCGGCGGAAATCAGACACTCCAGGTCGATGTCCGGGTGATCGCTGCAACGAATCAGGACCTGGGACGAATGGTTCGTGAGCGAAAGTTCCGGGCCGATCTTTATTACAGACTGAACGTGTTTCCGATGACGCTTCCGCCGTTGCGAGAACGGCGGGAGGATATCGCACTTCTGGCCGAACACTTTGTCGAAAGGTTCGCTCGACAGCAGAACAAAGTAGTCGACACTATTCCGGATGATGTGATTGCTGCCCTGGAGATTTACGACTGGCCAGGCAATGTCCGGGAGCTGCAGAATGTCATCGAGCGCGGGGTCATCATAACGACGGGTCCCGTGCTGAGTCGGCAGACTACCGAACACTTGGCAATATCGGGCCTCTTTTCAGAGGCCGCCGAATCCGAGAGTACCGGGACAATGGCCGATGCCGAGCGTGCGCATATCACTGCTGCACTTCATGCAACCAATTGGGTTGTCGGTGGGCCAAACGGAGCCGCCGCGCAGCTCGGGCTGCCGAGAACAACATTGCTTTCCAGAATGCATCGGCTCGGAATTCCCGGTCGCGTGTCGCGAAAGCGCCAGTCGATCGGACGATTCGTCCAGGTGATGGGCGGCATATCCGCGGGTCTGAAAGACGAGTCATCGGATCGCTTGCGGCTTATGGAAGCAGCAGCGGGCTGATGCGCCGCTTACAAAGTCACGCAATCAGGGAATTACGAACTGCTTGCGCGCACCGTAAAGCGGCGCAGTCAATTCGTTTCCATTGCCTTGCTGGAGCGCTCGATTTCGACTTCTTCCGCTCGGTACTGGCCGCCCACGCCCCGCGTTATTTACCAACACGTTGATCCTTCCGCGTGTGGCGAGCGCCTCCTCAGTTCCGCGACAAACGCTCTCGTCAAAATCGATATCCAACCGTATTGAGATCTTCTGATCGACTTTCATGAGGTGAAGATTCCCTACGGAAACCGTTCAGGCGCGGTGCGCGACCAAGAGACGAAGGCACGAAAACGAAACGCCACCCGTTTCCGACTTTGGAAAACAAGGCATAAACGTCCCAAAGTCGCATATAAACTCCGGGGGATGTGATCGCCAATCATTCGCACAACCCAATTGCCCCAATTGTCCGCTGGCCGAGATTTCACCTATCAGTCGTTCGGAATCGCGCAACAGTCTGCCACATGCACCGCCAGGATGCCGCCGGGCGTTTGGTCACGGACCAAGCGGGGAAATACTTCGGCGTGACGATCAACCCATTGAAGCGCAGCACACGAGAAAGCTCGCCTGTCCACGACCGCACTCGTTCCGATTATTGGAACGCACAATCGCGTGCAGCTGGATCGGAGTTTGGCGGCATTATCGCGTCGCGTTATCAGAAGAATCGCTTGCTCACATCGAGAAGATCAGCACGGGGGCGGTTACACTTGATCTCGGGTTGCACTGAGCAGCCCAATGGATACTGGAGACAGCATGAAAGCTTTTGCATTTACACGGCCGTTGCCGATCGAGGCCCAGGACTCGCTCGTGGAGCTGGATATGCCGCGCCCGGAACCCGGCCCGCGTGACTTGTTGGTCAATGTACGGGCGGTGTCCGTGAACCCGGTGGATACAAAAGTGCGGGGTGCGCGGCACCAAGGCTCGGCGTCGGATACCACCGGGAAACCGCGCGTGCTCGGTTGGGATGCGGCCGGTGTTGTCGTGGACAAAGGATCCGCCGTGAGCTGGTTTGCCGTCGGAGATGAAGTCTATTACGCCGGCGAGTTGGACCGGCCCGGTTCAAACGCGGAATATCAGGCCGTGGACGAGCGGCTTGTCGGACGGAAGCCGAAATCGATCGGCTTTGCCCAAGCTGCTGCGCTGCCGCTGACGAGTATTACGGCCTGGGAATTGTTGTTCGATCGATTCAACGTTCGCGAGGGTGAGGCCGGCGCGTCTTTGCTGGTCAGTGGAGCCGCTGGTGGAGTGGGTTCTGTTCTTCTACAACTTGCGCGACGGCTCACGGGACTGACTGTAATTGCGACGGCGTCGAGGCCGGAGACGGTGCGATGGGTCTCGGAAATGGGCGCCCACCACGTGATCGATCACAGCAAGCCGCTGTCCGGGCAGATCAGCGGACTGAAGCCGCCTCCGCTGAAATATGTCGCCAGCCTGACAGCGACCGCGCGGAACTTTGCACAACTCGTCGAGATCCTGGCTCCAGAGGGAAAGTTGGGTCTGATCGACGATCCGGAATCGCTGGACGTCGTGCCGCTGAAGCGCAAGGCAGCGTCACTCCACTGGGAGTTCATGTTCGCGCGCTCGATGTGGCAAACGCCGGACATGGCCGAGCAAGGGCGGCTACTGAACCGAGTTTCAGAGCTTGTCGATCGGGGTGAGTTGCGCTCCACGCAAACGCAGACGTTCAGCCCGATCAGCGTGGAGAACCTGAAGAAGGCGCACGCAATCGTCGAAAGCGGCAAAACAATCGGGAAATTGACATTGAGCGGATTCTAGTGGGTTAAAGTTTCTCGCTATTCGAAGCGGATCTCACTAATATCGATCGAGACCATTAGCATTTCCAGGATCGGCCGGCGATCGCCTCCGCGCGTGTAGGCGCGACGCTTGGTTGGCAGATGAATTCCGTTCGCGACGACGTAGTCAGATGTCAGTTGCGCCGCTGGGAAACCGCCCGCGATATTAACACTGTAGTCGTGGCGGCGAAGCATCAGATCCTCACCGAAGAAGAAGTCCTGCGTAGCACTGTGCGTCTCAATCGAACCCGGAAAGTATGCACGCAACACGCGCCACGTCTCTGTTCCCTCCCGCCATGCCTCTGCTTCCTCCACCCGTACTCCATCCATCGCGAGCAGAAAGGGCGTCGTAAGATAAGTCCACATGGCATATCCGTTGAAATAAGCTCGATGAAGCGCGTCCCAAGGCGTGCTCATGTGGTGGCCAGCAAACGAGTCTCTGGGGACTTGCCGCTGCGCAACAATCGTGCCATCCAGCTTTTCGATGGCAGTTTGCTCGGGAGTAAACAGCGTGCGCTGATCAGGAGCCCCGTAGGGAAAGACCGACGAACGTTCCTGGTGAAGCCAAACAGACATCCGACGCGAACTGGAATCCTGCGGGATACCTTTCAGGCGGAACAAGCCACCACCGCTCACAATCGTAGCCTCGACCCTTTCATATCGATTCCAGCAATCGCGGCCGCCGTGTGCATCTATAATTCGAGCGAGCAGTTCGTTCATTGGAGCGCCTTCCCTCCGCACAAGTTGATCGGTGCTTATTGTATAGTGCTTTCGGCCTAGGTTATTGAGCAGCCGGCGCGGCCGCCGCAACGTGGCCCTTGAGGAAATTTCTGACTAGAGTTATGGTCGCCGTAGGGTTCTCTTCCATCAGCCAATGGCCAGAGCCGGGAACCACCGCCCCGGTCACATCCTCAGCGACGTTGTGCATGACGACAGCCTCTGTTGCTCCGAACGATTTCTCGCCGCCGATTGCAAGTACGGGCATGGTCAGCTTTGTCCGCTGAAAGATTTCATTGTCCTTCACATCCTGCGAGAAGGCGGTAAACTGCGCAAAGCCTGCCCGCATTGCTCCAGGCTCGGCATATTGGGCCGAGTAATACGCACGCGTATCCTCGTCGGGCTTTGTGGGATCGCCGGTGAAATCATTCCAAATGCGGTCGAGATAGATGCGCTCGCGTCCCTGTACCAGCCGCTCGGCATCGGGTCCGTGGAAGGAGAAGTGCCACAGCGATGGATTGCGCACAATTTCATCCCACGGTGCGATGCCTGGAATTGGGGCGTCCATGACCACCAGACGCTCCACCTTGTCTGGATAAAGTGCGGCATAGGCATACGCAACCATGATGCCGATGTCATGCGAAACTATCGAAGTCCTATCATGTCCCAGCGCAACAATGACTGACCTGATGTCGGCTGCCTGTGTCTTCTTGTCGTACCCGCCCGGAGGACGGGACGATCGGCCAATCCCGCGCAGATCCGGCACGACGACCGTGTAGCTGCCGACGAGATCGGCCGCAAGCGGAGCCCAGGAATCGCTAGTCTCGCCGTAGCCATGGAGAAGGACAACCACGGGCCCTGATCCACCCGATCGCACGAAGATGTCGGCACCCTCCGGCGTGGATACGGTCTGGGATACGAACGTTGATGGCAACGATGGATGCATAGGGGAATACTACTGCAGAATGAACCCAAGTAGAAAAGAGCACTTTTGGACAATCACCCGCCGTCATGGCCCGTTGGCTTCGAGCGGATCGAAGCGGTCCGGGCGGACGGGTGTTGTAAAGCTGGAGTCATCCTCGGCCTGAATGCCATCGCTGAGAACTCGGCATTTTGCTGAAGATGCAGCGTCCGGTTCGATATCAAACCGTTCCGATCCAATCGGTTACAAATGGCGCCTGTGGTGCACATATCAGAATCGCCGAGAGACGGCAGTTGCGGACCCGGCAAACGAGTTCTGAAAAAGAAAGGATTACGGAAATGAAACAACATTCGAAAGGGCTAGCGGTCATCACTGGAGCCTCCTCCGGAATTGGTGCAGTCTACGCGGACCGCCTTGCGCGGCGCGGGTACGATTTGCTCCTTGTTGCGCGGGACCAGCTGCGCATGACCGATCTGGCGAAGAAGCTTGTCAGTGAAACTGGGAGCCATGTGGACATACTGGCCGCCGACCTCACGAACTCCAACGATTTGGTCAAGTTGGAGCAAATCCTTCGTGAGGACTCTCGCGTCACCCTGCTCTTGAACAACGCGGGCGCAGGCGCTACCGCTCCGTTGCTGAATTCAGACGCGTCCGCCATGAGCCGGATGATCGCGCTCAATGTAGAGGCGGTGACAGGGCTGACACATGCCGTAGTGCCGGCGTTCGTGAGGCGCGGCGCCGGTGTGATCATCAACATCGCTTCCATCGTCGCGGTAGCCCCGGAGCGTCTCAATGCGGTGTACGGTGGCACGAAAGCCTTTGTCCTGGCTTTCAGCCAATCTTTGCGGCACGAGCTGGCGAACACGGGAGTCACAGTTCAGGTGGTGCTACCTGGGGCGACCGCCACGAATTTCTGGGCCGCCTCAGGCAAACCCGTAGAAAATTTGCCAAGGGAAATCGTGATGACTGCCGAAGATATGGTGGATGCGGCTCTTGCGGGCCTCGATCAAGGCGAGTTCGTGACGATCCCCGCGCTTCCAGATGCGGGGCAATGGGAGTCTTATGAGGCCGCGCGTCAGGCGTTGATGCCCAACCTGTCTCGCGCGGAGCCGGCCTCCAGGTATCGCACCTCCCACGCGGCAGCTTGAGGCAACTGATAGGCGTCAACACGCGAAGGTGATCGGACAATGTTGAGGATTGAAAAACAGTCTAGAGAAGGCATCACGCGGCTGCTGCTCAGCGGTCGCATTCGGTCAGATCGCATCGCCTGCATTCGATCGGCATTGAACGACAGCTATGCGCGCAAAAGCCTGGACTTGGGGGAGGTGACCCTGGTGGACGTCGCGGTGGTTCACTTCCTGATTCGTTGCGAAGACGAGGGCATTGACTTGTTGCAATGCCCTCCCTGGGTGCGCCAGTGGATGCTTCGCGAGCGTGCCGAGGCATCGGAGGCCGAGCCAAGGTTATAATTCGGCATGGCCGGAACGAGTGCCACGAGTCGCGTTCCGTTGGAACCGCGCGCCTTCATCGCTGGCGTTCCAGCGCTTGCCTGGACGGCTCGTCCGGACGGATCCCCGGAATTCTTCAACCAGCGATTCTGTGAATACAGCGGTCTGCCTTCCGATCAAGCTCACGAAGGGTGGAAATCCACGCTCCATTCGGCCGATGTTGAGGATTTCGAAAAGTGGTGGCAGGGTCTCCAGGCGACCCTGCAGCCTGGGCAGACAGAAGCTCGATTTCGCCGCTCCGACGGAGAATATCGTTGGTTCGAAATATTGGCTGCGCCGGTCCACGACGAGCAAGGCAATCTCGTCCGCTGGTGCGGGATCAATATCGACATTGATGACCGCAAACGCACCGAGGAGAAGCTGCGCCAAAGCGAACTGGATCTTCGTACCATCACCGATGCCATTCGCCAATCCATCGTGGTCCTTGGGCCCGATGGAACGACACTCTACGCCAACCGCGTTGCCTTGGATCGTACCGGACTCACACCCGGCGAAGTGAATGACAAAGGTTTCTTCGCGCAGGCCTTCCATCCAGACGATGTCGATCGCGTCCGCGACGAGCGTCGCGTGGGATTGTTGGAAGGACTTCCGTTCGAGTTAGAAATGAGGTCCCTATCGAATAACGGACAGCATCGCTGGCAACTCGTCCAATACAATCCGCTGAAAGACGGCGACGGCCACATCATCCGCTGGTACGCTACCGCAACCGACATCGACCACCAGAAGAAAACGGAAGAGCGCCTTCGCAATGAGAACCTGGTACTGCGGGAGGAAATCGATCGGACTTCGATGTTCGAAGAGATTGTGGGTTCCTCGAAGCCCATGCGCCTATTGCTGAAGAACGTGGAGAAAGTTGCGCCGTCGGACTCCACGGTCCTGGTTCTGGGCGAAACGGGAACGGGCAAAGAGTTGATCGCGCGGGCGTTGCATCGGAGGTCCAGACGCGCAAGCAGAGCCTTCGTGAGAGTCAACTGCGCCGCGATTCCCCAATCGCTCATTGCTTCCGAGTTATTCGGACACGAAAAAGGCGCTTTCACTGGTGCACTCCAAAGGCGTCTGGGGAGGTTTGAAGCCGCCGACGGCGGGACAATTTTCCTGGATGAAATCGGTGAACTCCCCATGGAAACGCAGATCTCTCTGTTGCGCGTCCTACAGGAGCGCGAATTCGAGCGGGTTGGAAGTAATCATCCTGTCAAGGTAGACGTCCGTCTAATCGCGGCGACGAACCGTGACCTTGAGGCCGCCGTTGCTGCCGGAACTTTCCGCCAGGATCTTTTCTACAGGTTGAACGTATTCCCCATGTTGGTTCCAGCGCTGCGCGAACGAGCGGACGATATTCCCTTGCTGGTTGAGTATTTTGTCGGTCGGTTCGCGAAGGGGGCAAGCAAGAACATCCGCAAGATCGGCAAGCGAACACTGGAACAGCTCAGCGTCTACCATTGGCCTGGGAACATTCGCGAATTGCAGAATGTCGTGGAACGTGCGGTTATTCTCACCGAAGGGGACACGTTCGAGGTGGATGAAAGCTGGCTCAAGCGCGAATCAGCAGACCCTTCCCGGCCTCGAGAAGGACTTTCGGCGCTGGCGGATCGTGAAGCGGAGATGATTGCAGCGGTTCTTGCCGATACTCACGGGCGCATCTCCGGTCCTTCGGGTGCAGCCGCGAAACTTGGGATCCCGCGGCAAACGCTCGAATCCAAGATCAAGCGGCTGGGCATCGATAAGTACGGGCAGAAGAGTCCGGTTTCGAAATAACATTACACGCGGTTGTCGCTTGCTCAAGGTTCGGCATTTTGCCGAGAATGCGGCTGGATTCTGATGTCTCAACATGTCTTTTCAACAGTTTAGGGATGGAGCGCCGCATGCATTCTTCTCATACGACAGCGTTCAACGAAAAGGAGAACGAACATGACGCAAAAACAAATTCACCTCCATCAGACGACCACTCTGACGCCTGAGCAGTACGTTGCCGGACTCACCGACTTTGGGCCAGGCCGCTCGAAGCTCTTCGGCAACAGTGCCGACGAGTATCTCAAGTTACATCATCTCGGCCGCACCGACGCTGACGTTACGGAAGGGTCGGGTGGCGTATGGGAACGTCTGCACTACGATTGGTCCGATCCCAACCATGTCGTCCTCACGACGACCGACTCCAACATATGGGGCGGCGCGTCCGGCCACACCTACAACTTCACAAAAAATCCCAACGGCACCACCGACATTGACGTGGACGTTGTCCGGGAAGGCAAGAACCTAAAGGGACGGGTACTCGGCCTCGTGCTAAGAACCATCGGAAGAGGCGTTTTAGAGAAGGCGTTTGAAAACTCCGTCAAGGCCATCGAAGCTCGGAACGATGGGGTAAGACTCGCAGCATGATAAGTATTCGGAAATAGAGCTAGGGAGCATCGACATTCGTGCTCCCTAGTCGCCTGGCGAGTAGTAAGGCAGTGGCCCCGCCGGTTATGGGGTCGTTTCGGAGAAGTCCAGTAAGACCTTTTGCTGTCCTGCCTCACCGTCGCCGTCGCTGAAGGCTTCGAGACGGCCCTTGTTCATCTGCCCGAGCCAGTATGCTGCTGCGGCCGCTTCAGCCGAATGGCATCGGCAACCTCGTCGCTCCTATCGAGTGCAGCCCGATCCCATTTCGCGGCGTCAGCCGCCGCGGAATAGGTCTCCTCCAGAAAGGCGAGCACCGTATCCACGGGATCTTCGGAAGCCCGCGCGTCGGCGTAGTCGAGAATGAACTCGCCCATTTTCGGGTTGAATACGCCCTTTCCTGAAAGCACAGTCTTATCCAGGCTTTCGGGCACGGGCGCCGCATAGGCGTAGAACGCGGAGCGGCCGTATCCGCCATTTCCCGGCCAGAAGCCCGCGCTGATCACCTCGTGCGAATAGGCTTCCGCCTGAACAGCGTCAGCGCCAGGCCGCGTCGGCACCCTCTTGCCATTGAATCGGGTGACCGCCA
>Ga0335078_10003446_pt1 | contig 23554 bp, 17 predicted proteins | sample Lox_Sample_32_FD_206711 | JGI IMG/M metagenome (GOLD analysis project Ga0335078, IMG submission 206711) | Soil microbial communities from Loxahatchee National Wildlife Refuge, Florida, United States - Lox_Sample_3.2 | ecosystem: Environmental > Terrestrial > Soil > Wetlands | place: USA... | reverse complement strand
CTGCACCGCCTTGCGCAGGAGCGGGCGGATGCGGCGCTGGCGCGCGAGCTGGCATTCGCCGTTCGCCACGATCACCTTGAGCCCGCGCCTGGGCGAGGCGAGCGCGGTCTTGAGGCTCCGCGCCATCTTGCCCACGCTATAGCTGCGGATCGAGCGCACCCACTTGATGCCCATGTTGGCAAGCGCCTGCTCGATCGTGGCGGTGGCGCTGCGCTGTCCGCCGGCGGTGGTGGAGGGCAGATATTGCTGTCCGGTGGCCGAGCTGTAGCCGTTGTTCATGATGACGAGCACGCCGTCCTGGCCGTTGAAGGCGGCGCCGGTGACGCCGGTGCTGAGCCCGTTATGCCAGAACCCGCCGTCGCCCATGATGCTGATGACGCGCTTCTCGAACGCGGGTGCGACGCCCGCCGCGCTCGATAGGCCCAGACCATAGCCCAGCACCGAATTGCCGATATTGAAGGGCGGCAAGGTCGAAAAGGTGTGGCAGCCGATATCGGCCGCGACATGGATCTTGCCGACGTCGCGCTCCACCAGCTTGATCGCGGAGAAGACCGGCCGCTCGGGACAGCCGGTGCAGAAGCCGGGCGGGCGCTTGGGCACCGGCGCGCCGATGAGTTTTTGCGCCTGCTGCTTCCACTCTTCGAGCTGCGCGAGCCGCCGCCCGATCGCGGCGAGATCGACGCCCTTCGGCACCGCGCCCTCGAGGAAGCGGCCGACGCCCTGGAGCATCACCTCGGCGGTATATTCGCCCGCCATCGGCAGCACCGACTTGCCGACCACAGTGGTGTTGAGATCCGCCTTGCGCAGGAGCGCGTTCAGCGCCTGCTCGAGATAGTCGGGCTGGCCTTCCTCGACCATCAGCACCGCGCGCTTGCCGGCGCAGAAGCCGGCGATCTCGTCCGGCACGAACGGGTAGGTGACGTTGAGGCAGAGGATCGGCACTTGGCTCGCGCCGAACGCATCGGCAAGGCCGAGCTCGCCGAGCGCCCGCAGCACCGTGTTGTAGAGGCCGCCCTGGCAGATGATGCCGATCTCGCCGAGCGCGCCGGGGAACAGTTCGTTGAGCTTGCGCCGCCGGATGAAATCGATCGCGGCGGGGAAGCGCGAGGATATCTTGTCCTTCTCCTGCGCGTATGTGGCGGGCGGCAGGCAGATGCGGGCGTAATCGAAATCCGGCTCGGCGATCTTGTGGTTCTTGCCCACCGCGGGCGGCCGGTTGTCCTTTGTGGCAAAGCGGCCGTGCACGTGGCAGGCGCGGATGCGGAATTCCATGATGACCGGCGCGCGCGAAACCTCCGACAGCTCGAACGCCTCGGCGATGAGATCGACGAAGCGGGTATGGTCGGGCCGCGGGTCCATGAGCCACATCGACGACTTCATGGCGAAGGCGTGCGTGCGCTCCTGGATGATGGAGGCGCCCTCGCCGTAATCCTCGCCGACGATGATGACGGCGCCGCCCTTGACCCCTGCCGAGGCGAGGTTAGAGAGCGCGTCCGAGGCGACATTGGTGCCGACCGTGGATTTCCACACCGCGGCGCCGCGCATCGGGTAGTTGATCGATGCGGCGAGCATCGAGGCGGCGCCCGCCTCGTTGGCGGCCGGCGCGAAATGGACGCCGAGCTCGTCGAGAAGCGGCTTCGCGTCGCTCAGCACGTCCATCAGGTGCGAGACCGGCGCGCCCTGATAGCCGGTGACATAGGAGACGCCGGCCTGCAGCAGGCCCTTGGTGATGGCGAGGATGCCTTCGCCCTCGAACACATCGCCCGCGCCTTTGCGCAACAGCGCCACTTCCCTGGTGAAGGACCGTTCCATGCGACGCCTTTCGATCGGCTATATAGTAGCCGATCGGACGCGGGGGACCCATGGCGGATTTGGCGGGGGCGAAGCGGCGGCTCCTCGAGATCATCAAGGCGAAGTCGCTGCTCAAGGGCAATTTCAAGCTCGCCTCGGGCGGCGAGAGCACCTACTACCTCGATTTGAAGCCCACCATGTTCGATCCCGAGGGCGCTTCGCTCCTGGCCGAGATCGTGTTCGCCATGCTCGCCAGCGAACCGGACGTCGAGGCGATCGGCGGGCTCGAACTCGGCGCCGTGCCGATCGTGATCGCGGTCGCGGCGAAAAGCTGGCCAAGCCGTCCCATCCGCGGCTTCGTCGTGCGCAAGGAGAAGAAGGGACACGGCACCGACCAGAAGATCGATGGCAACTACCGCGCCGGTGCGCCCGTCATCCTGATGGAGGACGTGACGACCAAGGGCGGCTCGGTGATGCAGGCGGTGAACGCGGTGCGCGCGCAAGGGGGCTCGGTGCGGAAGATCATCACCGTCGTCGATCGTCTCGAAGGCGCCGCCGAGAATCTCACGCGCGAGGGCCTGACCCTCGTGCCGATTTTTACGGCGAAGGATCTGCTGGATTAGGTCACGTACTCAAGAGCGGCACGCGACCCCGCCTTTTGCACGAAACCGACCGCTATTCCTTATCGCATTTTCAGGATGATGACCCGATCGCTGCTGGGGTCGGTGACCGGGCGCAGCGCCTTGACCTGATCGGCCGTCACCGGCGCAGCGCCATTGCCCCAGCCGCCGCGCACGAAGCTCAGGACGTTGGCGATCTCCTCGTCGCCCAGCTGAACGCGGTATTGCGGCATGCGATAGGCATCGGGCGCGCCCTTCACCACGATCGGCTGGGCCCCGTTCAGCACAAGATTGATGAGCGACGACGGATCGCTGTCGAGTACCACCGGATTGCCGGCGAGTGGCGGAATATAAGGAGTGTGGCCCTTGCCGTCGGCACCATGGCATGACACGCAGTTGCCGAGGTAAAGCGTGCCGCCGGCCTGCTGCGGCTTGCCCGCCAACAGCGTCTTGGTCGTGGTGTCGTCGTACGTGAATGCAGTTTGCTGCGCGCTGGCGGGCAGCGATTTCAAGTAAGCCGCCATCGCATTGGCGTCGTCACCGCTGAGATACGGCGTGCTGTTGTTGACGACATCGAGCATGGAGCCGAACGCCGTCGCTCTCTCGTTGTGGCCGGTCTCGAGGAATACCGCGAGGTCCGCCTGCGACCAGGCTCCAAGTCCGGTGCGCGCGTCGCCGCGTAGATCGGGCGCCGACCACGCGTCGAGCTCCGCCCCTTGGAGATAAGTGTCGCTGCTGTCGTCGAGCGCCTTTTCCTGGTAGGCCCAGCCGCGCGGCGTGTGGCAGGCGCCGCAATGACCTAGCCCCTCGACAAGGTACGCCCCTCGGTTCCACGCCGCATCATGGCCCGGATTTGCGACATAGGCGCCGCCATCCGTGAACACTAAATTCCAGACCATGAGCGGCCAGCGGAAGCTCAGCCAGTATGGGATCTCGGCCGGTTTGTTCGCCTGCTTGACCGGCGGCACGTCCTTCATGAAAAAGTCGTAGAGCGCGTGCATGTCCCCATCGGTAATCTTGGCGTAGGACGGGTAGGGCATCGCGGGATAGAGATGGTGCCCGTCCTTGGCCACGCCCTTGCGCACCGCGCGGTCGAAATCCTCGAACGAATAGCCGCCGATGCCGGTCTCGGGATCGGGCGTGATGTTGGTCGAATAGATGGCGCCCATCGGCGTGCCCATCTTGAGGCCGCCGGCAAATGCCTTGCCGCCCGGCACGGAATGACAGGCGACGCAATCGCCGGCGCGGGCGATGTACTCGCCCTTGTTGGTGGTTTGCGCGTAGGCGAGCGGCGTCGCGCCCAAAGCGGCGATCGCCGCGGCAAGAATCCTCGTCCGGTTCATGGTTCTGCGCCCGCCCGTTTTTGTTGTTGCGCGACAATTCCCCTAGGCGTCGTCACGTTTTCCGGGGCGTCATCGCGCCGATGCGGATGGTGCCCCGTTCCCAAACCCTAACCGGATCAGGCCGAGCCCGACAGGTCGTGGTCCATGATCGGCAGGCTGCGGATGCGCTTGCCGGTAGCGGCGAAAATCGCGTTCGCGACCGCGCCCGCAATCGGCGGCGTGCCCGGCTCACCGGCGCCACCCCACTCCTTGCCGCCGCTCGGCATGATATGGACGTCGATCTTCGGCGCTTGGGCCAGCCGTACCATGCGGTAGGTGTCGAAATTGGCCTGCACCGGCACGCCGTTCTTTACGTCGATCTTGCCATAGAGTGCGGCGGTAAGACCGAAGATGATCGCCCCCTCGATCTGCTCCGCGGCGGTGAGCGGGTTGACAACATAGCGCGGATCGAAGGCGGCGGTGACGCGATCGACCTTCACCTCGCCCTTGGTGCTTACTGTGACCTCGGCGACTTGCGCGCAGAGGCTGCCGGTGTCCTCGCAGATGGCGATGCCGCGTCCGCGACCCTTGGGCAAGGGCTTGCCCCAATCGCCCCGTTCGGCAGCGGCATCGAGCACTTTGAGGTAGTCGGCCTTGCCTGCGAGCAGCTTGCGCCTGAGTTGATACGGATCCTGCCCGCTCGCCGCCGCGATTTCGTCGATGAAGCTCTCGATCGCGAAGACGTTCTGGTTCGCACCTGGCGCGCGCCACCACCATACCGGAAGGTGAGTGTCCTTGACGACGCATTCGACGCGCGTGTTCGCGATGTTGTAAGGATTGCTCGCGAGAGCGGCGATGGCGACGAAATCGACGCCGTTCGGCGGCAGCCTCAGTCCTGCAGCGAGCGGGACCGATCCCGCGACTGTGCGGATCGACCACGCATTGGGCATACCGTCCGCCCCCAGTCCAGCTTTGAAGCGCGTGACCGCCATGGGGCGGAACTTGTCGTGCCGCGTGTCCTCTTCGCGCGTCCAGATCAGCTTAACCGGCTTCTGCACCGCCTTGGCGATGGCGATCGCCTGCACCACCTCATCCGCCGCGTCGCGGCGCCCGAAGCCGCCGCCGACGAAGCAGTTGTGGAGATAGACCTGCTCGGGTTCGAGGCCCGCGGCTTTCGCGGCCTTCTCGGTTTCGTCGAGCGCGTCCTGGGTGCCGACCCAGATGTCGAGCCGGTCAGGCTTGAGATCGACCGTCGCGTTCATCGGCTCCATCGGCGAATGGGAGAGATAGGGCGTCTCGTAAACCGCTTCGAGCGTCTTGGCCGCGCCCGGCAGCGCCTGATCGACATTGCCCTGGTTGCGCGCGGTCGCCGCCTTCCCTTCGTCGAGCGCCGCGCGATATTCGCGCAGGAATTGCGCCGTATCGGTGTTGCCGGCCGGACCGACGTCCCATTCGGGATGCAGCTTCGCGAGCGCCTGTTGGGCACGCCAGAAGCTGCCGGTCGCGGCAACTGCGACTGCATCGGCCATCTTCACCACTCCGACGATCCCCGGCGCGCCCGAGAGCGGTGATTCATCGACGCCCTTGAGCTTGCCGCCCGGAACCGGGCACTGAATGATCGCGGCGAACACCATGCCCGGCACTTGGGCGTCGATGCCGAACTTCGCCGAGCCGTCAACCTTGAGCGGCACGTCAACGCGCGGCATCGGCTTGCCGATGAAGGTGAATTGGTCGGGCGTTTTGATCGCCGGCTCCTTGTCGAGCTTGATCTTTGCCGCGTCGGCCGCGAGTTCGCCGTACCGCAGCGTGCGGCCCGAGGGCTTATGCGTGACCACGCTGTTGGCGGCGGCACATTCGCCCGCCGGCACGCTCCAGCGTTGGGCCGCGGCGGCGATCAGGCGTTCGCGCGCGCTGGCGCCAACCTGCTGCACCAGTTTCTGCGAGCCTTTGATCGAACGGCTGCCGTTCGAGAACATGTCGCCATAGACCTTGTTCTCGCGAATGTTGCGATTGGCCGAGGCGTATTCGATGCGTACGTGCGACCAGTCGGCCTGCAGCTCCTCATTGAGCATCATCGGCACAGCGGTCATGCTGCCCTGGCCCATCTCGGCGCGCTGATAGCGGATCAGGATCGAATCGTCCGGATCGATCGCGATCCAGGCGTCAATCTCGTGCGGGCTCGAGGCGTTCTCGTCCCAAGGCTGCGCGGCGACGGTCGCCGCCTCGGCCCAGCGAGGCAGCGCGCCGATGCCGATAGCAAAGCCGCCGGCCGCGGTCGCGGCTGTGAACAGGAATTTGCGCCGGTTGAGCGTTGTCGAAGCGGTCTGGCTTCCGTCCATGGTGTGCCCTCCTCCGCTCAGGCTTTCATCAATTCGGCGGCGCGGTGAATGGCGCGACGCAGGCGCTCATAGGTGCCGCAGCGGCAGATGTTGGTGATGTTGGAGTCGATGTCGGCGTCGGTCGGATTGGGATGGTCCTTAAGGAAGGCCACGGTCGCCATAATCTGTCCCGATTGGCAGTAGCCACATTGCGGCACGTCCTCGGCGATCCAGGCCTCCTGCACAGGATGCCTGCCACCCGGTGACAGGCCCTCGATCGTGGTGATCGTCGCGCCGTCAAGTAGCGCGATCGGCACCGAGCAGGAGCGCATCGCCTCACCATTGATGTGCACCGTGCAGGCGCCGCATTGAGCAATGCCGCAGCCGTACTTGGTGCCGGTCAGCCCGACGACGTCGCGCAAGGCCCAAAGGAGAGGCGTGTCCGGCTCGAGATCAAGCTGGTGCTGCGTTCCATTGACCGTGATCGTGACCATCGCCGGGTCTCCCAAGACTGCAACCTATGGAAATGTTAGCATATTCTTTGGCCGCGTAACACAAAGGCCGCGTACCCGCATGGATGCGAGATGCCGCTAACGCGGCACCACCGCCGTCGCCTCGATTTCGACCAGCGCGCGGGGATCGACGAGGCGCTTCACCTCGACCGCGGTCATCGCCGGGAAATGCTTGCCCATGACGGCGCGATAAGCCTCGCCCACTTGGCGCAGCTTGGCGTTGTAATCGGCGAGATCGGTCATGTACCAGGTCATCCGCACGACATGCTCGGGCTTGGCGCCCGCGGCCGTCAGCACGTCGGCGATGTTCTGGAGCGCCTGTTTCACCTGCGCCGGCAAGCCTTCGGGAAAGTTGCCGCCGGGCGCGCTGCCCCATTGTCCCGCGACATAGACGACACGGCCCTCGGCCGCGACCGCATGGGCGAAGCCTTTGGCGGGCGGCCAGCCTTCGGGATGGATGGGCGTGCTCATATGACGATCGCCATGTCGGCCGCTTCCTGCCCCTTGAGGCGTTCCAGTTGCTTCTTGCCGTCGAGATATTGCTGCGGCCACGGCGCATCGAATCCAAGCGCCACGGCGGCGTGGAGCGCGAACTGCGGATCGCACAGATGCGGCCGCGCCAGCGCGCACAGATCGGCGCGCCCGCCGGCGATGATCGAATTCACGTGGTCGGGCTCGAAGATGTTGCCGACGGCCATGGTGGCAATGCCGACCTCGTTGCGGATGCGGTCCGAGAACGGCGCCTGGAACATGCGGCCATAGATCGGCCGCGCCTTGGTCGAAGTCAGGCCCGACGACACGTCGATGAGATCGGCGCCCGCCGCCTTGAAGGCGCGCGCGATCTCGACCGCATCCGTGGGCGCGATGCCGCCGTCCACCCAGTCGGTCGCCGAAATCCGCACCGACATCGGCTTTTCCTCGGGCCATGCGGCGCGCATCGCGCGAAACACCTCGAGCGGAAAGCGCAGGCGATTCTCCAGGCTGCCGCCATACTCGTCCGTGCGCCGGTTGGTGATTGGCGTGATGAAGGCCGAAAGCAGATAGCCGTGCGCGGCGTGCAGTTCGAGCATGTCGAAGCCCGCGCGCGCGCCGCGCCGGGCGGCGGCGGCAAAGGCGTCGCGCACCGCGTCCATATCCTGGCGCGTCGCTTCGCGCGGCACCTGGTTGGCCGCGCTCCACGGCACGGGCGAGGGCGCGATGATGGGCCACGCCTCGCCCGGATCGAGCGGCCGGTCATAGCCCTCCCAACCGACGCGCGTCGCGCCCTTGGGGCCGCTGTGGCCCAGTTGCAGCGCGATCTTCGCCCGTGTGCGCTCGTGCGCGAAGCGGACGACGCGGGCGAACGCTTCTTCCTGCGTCTCGTTCCACAGGCCGCAGCAGCCGGGCGTGATGCGGCCCTCGGGCAGGACGCAGGTCATCTCGGTGAAGACGAGGCCCGCGCCGCCGAGCGCGCGCGCGCCCAGATGGACGAGATGGAAGTCGTTGGGCACGCCGTCCTTCGCGCTGTACATCGCCATCGGCGAAACGACGATGCGGTTCTCGAGCGCCATCGATTTCAGGCGGAACGGCAGGAACATCGGCGGCACCGGGTGTTCGGCCTGCTTGCCCGTGGTGCGCGCGCCGAGCCAGCGTTCGACCCGCTCGAGATAGGATTTGTCGCGCTGGCGCAGATTCTCGTGGCTGACGCGCTGGCTCCGCGTCAGCAGCGAATAGGCGAACTGGCGCGGCGGAAAGCGGGCATAGCGCGCGACGTTCTCGAACCATTCGGTCGAATTCCGAGCCGCCGACTGAAGCCGCAGCACCTCGACCCGCCGCTCTGTCTCGTAGGCGGCGAGCGCGCCGGGAAGATTATCGTGCCGCTGGATCGCGCGCGCCAAGGCGATCGCGTCCTCGAGCGCCAGCTTCGTGCCCGAGCCGATCGAGAAATGCGCCGAGTGCGCCGCATCCCCCATCAGCACGAGCGGCCCCCGCACCCAGTTCTTGTTGGAGACGCGCGCGAACGTCACCCAATCCGAGCCGCCGCCGGGCTTCGGCTGCGCCATCAGGCCCTTGCCTTCGAGCCACGGCGCGAAGAGCCGCCGGCAGAAATCGAGCGTTGCCGCCTGGTCGGCGCGATCGAGCCCCGCCGCGCGCCAGCTGTCCTCGCGCGTCTCGACGATGAAGGTCGAGGTGTCGGCGTTGAAGCGATAGGCGTGCGCCTGGAACCAGCCCCATTCGGTCGCGACGAACACGAAGGTGAAGGCCTCGAACACGCGGTGCGTGCCAAGCCAGACGAACTTGTTGCGGCGCCAGTCGATCTCGGGCTGGAAATGCTCGGCGTAAGCGGCGCGGATGCGGCTGTTGATGCCGTCCGCCGCGACGATCAGGTCGGCGTTGGCGAAATCGCCGATGTCGGCCACCTCGCGCTCGAACACCAGTTCGACGCCAAGCTCGCGCGCGCGCTCCTGCAGGATCGAAAGAAGCTGGCGCCGCTCCATGCCGCAGAATCCGTGGCCGTGCGAGGTGACGACATTGCCCTTGAAATGGATTTCGATGTCGTCCCAGTGCGCGAAATTGTCGATGATGCGTTTCTGCGTCGCCTCGTCGCCATCGCGCATGTTCTCGAGCGTCTGGTCCGAGAACACGACGCCCCAGCCGAACGTGTCGCCGGCGCGGTTGCGCTCATAGACGGTCACGCGGTTCGCCGGGTCCGCCTTCTTCATCAGGATGGCGAAATAAAGCCCGGCCGGGCCACCGCCGATGCACACGATTCGCATGCGCCATCCTAACCCTCCCTCTCTCCGGAGGGGAGAGGTGCTATAGTGGCGCGCATGGCAAGTCTCGTTGGAGTGTTCGCGGCAAGTCACGGGCCGCTCATCGCGCGCGACTGGGAGAAGATGCCGGCGCCGCTGCGCCAGCAATTCACCGAGCGCTTCGCCGCGCTCGGCGCGCGCTTCGAGGCGTGCAATCCCGATATCCTCATCGAGATCGCGCCCGACCATTGGGCCAATTTCTTCCTCGACAATTTGCCGTCGCTCTGCATCGGCGTCGGCGAGACGCATGACGGCCCGCCCGAGCCGTTCCTCAAGGATTTTCCGTTCAAGGAGATGGCGGGCCATCCCGGCCTCGGCATGCATCTCCTCGAGACCGCGCTCAAGGAGGATTTCGAGCCGTCGGTGTCGCATCACCTGATGCTCGATCACGGCTTCTGCATTCCGCTTCTGCGCATGGGGCTGAAGCGGTTGCCGCCGATCGTGCCGATCATCGTCAACGACCTCGAGCCGCCGATGATGAGCATAAGGCGATGCCTCACCTGGGGGCGGCTCCTGCGGCGCGCGATCGACTCCTATCCGCCGCGGCTGCGCGTGGCGATTCTCGCGACCGGGGGCTTGAGCCATTCGATCGGCGAGCCCACCATGGGCACGATCGACGAGCGCTTCGACCACGAATGTCTGCGCCTGTTCGCCGCCGGCCATGACGGGCCGCTCGCCGATTATCTCGAGCGCAAGCTGCCCTTGACCGGAAACGGCGCGCACGAGGTGCGCAACTGGGTGATCGCGCACGCCGCCGCCGGCAGCCGCGGCTTCGAGCTGATGGCGTACGATCCGGTGCCGGAAGTCTATGTCGGCTGCGGCTATGCCGCGTGGAAGGTCGCGGCCTAGCTGTTGTTATTGGTGAGGCCGCGCAGCAGCGACCCGGCCACACCGCCGAGCACGCCCGATTGCACCGCCTCGCTCTGCGTGCCGAGATAGGGCCTGAGCGCGTGCGCAAGCCCCGCGAGCGTCAGCGTCTGGAGCCACACCTTGCCCGGCCCCGAAAGCCGCGCCACGAACAATCCGGCGCCGCCGAAGATCGCGTTGCTGATGCCGCGCATGGTGACGATGTCGAAATTGACCGTGTCCTCGAACATGCCGACGTGGCCGGGATGGACCTGGATGGTCTCGCCCGGCTTCAGGTCATAGGTCACGAGCTCGCCGCCCAGCTCGATCCACGCGGTGCAGGGGCCGCCGAGCTTCTGCATGATGAAGCCGTAGCCGCCGAAAATACCGGCGCCGAGCGAGCGCTGGAAACCCATCGCCAGCGTGCCGCCTTCGGTCGCGCACAGGAATCCGTCGCGGTGGATCATGTAGGAGCGGCCCGCCGCCACGTCGAACTGGTGGATCGTGCCGGGGATCTTGGCGGCGAAGGCGACGACGCCGGTGCCGCCCTCGGCGGTATATTCGGTCATGAACAGGCCGCCGCCCGCGACCGCCCGCCCGATCGCGCCGAGCAGGCTCTTGGCGCCCGCCGTCTGGGTCGTGGTGCGCAGCACGATATTGGCGCTCATCCACGAGAATTCGCCGGGCTCGGCCACGATCTTGTCGCCCGGCTCGAGCGCGATTTCGACGACCGGCATGGTCGAGCCGATGATTTTGCTTTGCATGGGCGCCTCTCCGGCGTGGTGGACGCGGCCCGAAGTCAACCAGACGCTTCACGACTTTGTAAAGCGACCGAGGGTGCGAAACGAAGCCAATCGTTGCAGATGCGTCCCCTCGTCTGTAATATTATTTCGCCTAGCTCGTGAAGCACTTGAGGGCTTTGTGAAATTTCAGTATCACTTGAAACCGTACGGTCAGGAGGGGGCGCCGACACTGCGCAGGCGCGCCCGCACATCCCGACAAATCGCCGCATGAATGAATAGGGGAGCGAAGCAATGACCCGGCCCACCTCGTCCATCATCCGCCGCCGCACCATTCTCACCGCCGCCGCTGCTGCCGGCGTGGCGCAAGTCGCGGCGCCTTTCGTCTGGTCCGCGCGCGCGGCCGACAACGTCAAGATCGGCCTCGACAACCCGCTGACCGGCACGTTCGCCGCGCTGGGCAAGAACGAGCTCATCGGCGCGCAGCTCGCGATCGAGCAGATCAACGCCAGCGGCGGCATCTTGGGCCGGCAGGTCGATCTCCTGGTCGAGGATTCGACCAGCGGCGATGCCTCGGTCGCCGTCCAGAAAGCCAACAAGCTCATTGACCGCGACCAGGTGAATTTCCTCATCGGCAACATCAACTCGGCGCTGGCGCAGGCGATGGCGAACGTCAGCTACGAGAAGGGCATGTTCCACATCGTTCCGGGCGGCCATACCGACAGCGTCACCGGCACGCAATGCCACTGGAACGTGTTCCGCGTCTGCAACACGACGCGCATGGAGACGAACTCGGTCTCCACCGTGCTACTGAAGAGCTATGGCAAGAAGTGGTACTTCATCACCACCGATTACGCCTTCGGCCATTCGCTGCAGCAGGGCTTCGAGGCGACCTTGAAGGCGAACCAGGGAACCGAGCTCGGCGCCGACTACACGCCGCTCGGCACGACCGACTTCTCGGCGAACCTTATCAAGGCGCAGTCGACCAATCCGGATGCGATCATCCTTCTCCTGGCCGGCGACGACATGATCAACTGCCTGAAGCAGTCGGTGCAGTTCGGCCTCGACAAGAAGTTCCACATCGCCGGCGCGCAGCAGGAGCTCGAGGTCAATCTCGGCCTGCCGCCCGAAGCGCTGTTCGGCGACTGGGTGTTCGAATGGTACTGGAAGCAGCCGGGCGTGCCGCATGTCGAACAGTTCGTCGCCGACATCCGCAAGCGCACCGGCGGGCACGTGCCGACGGCGCGCACCTGGTTCGGCTATGCCGCGATCCACAGCTGCAAGCTCGCGGCCGAAGCGGCCAAGTCGCTCGAGCCGATCAAGCTGGCGAAGGCGATGCAGGGCATGGTGCTACCGCCCGAGGTCGCGCTGATGCCGAACAACCCGTTCTACCGCAAGGGCGACAACCAGCTCATGCCGACCCTCTTCGTCGGCAAGTCGCAGAAGGCCCCGGCGGGCGGCGACCCCGAGGATTTGTTCAGAACCACGCAGCTCGTGAAGGGCGTCGATGCGGCCCTTTCGGTCGAAGACACGGGCTGCAAGATGGTGTGGCCGTCCTAGTCCGAACGAATTTGCCGAGCGCTTCGTTCGGGGTGAGGTAAAGAACTGGTGGCATCGACAACGTACCTTGTCCTGAGCGAAGCGCCGGCATGAGCACCCTTCTTCTGTTCAACGTGTTCAACGGGCTCATCATCGGCGCGTTCTACGCGCTGATGGCGCTCGGCCTGTCGCTCATCCTCAACCTTTCGGGCGTGATCAATTTCGCGCATGGCGGGTTTCTGGCGCTGGGCGGCTATATCGCCTACACGCTCATCCCGTTCGTCGGGTTCTGGGGCGCGCTGCTCCTGTCGCCGTTCGTAACCGCGGCGATCGGGCTTGCCGTCGAGCGCGTGCTGATCCGGCGGCTCTATGGCCGCGATCCGCTCTACAGCCTGCTCCTGACCTTCGGCCTCGCCTTCATGCTCGAGGATGGCACGCGCTACATCTGGGGCGCGCAGAGCCTGCCCTATCAGATTCCGCAGTGGCTCGACTCCCCGCTCAGCACCGAGTTCTTCTTCTTGACCGGATATCGCGTGTTCATGATGGGGCTCGTGGCGCTCGTGGTGCTCGGCCTCTTCCTCATCCTCAACTACACGCGCCTGGGCCTGCGCATCCGCGCCGGCACGCTCGATCTCGAGACCGTCTCCGTCCTCGGCGTCAACGTGCGCGTGCTGCGCAATTTGAATTTTGGCCTCGGCATCTACATGGCCGGCCTCGCCGGCGTGCTCGCCGTCGGCATGCTGGGCCTGCAGCCGACGATCGGCGATTCGCTCATCATGCCGAGCTTCATCGCCATCATCGTCGGCGGCCTCGGCAGCCTGCCGGGCACGCTCGCGGGCGGCTTGCTGATCGGCGTCGCGACCGGCGTCACCACCGTCTTCTTCCCGTCGGCGAGCGAGGCGGTGATGTACGTGATGATGGCGGCCGTGCTACTGGTGCGGCCGCGCGGCCTTTTGGGCGAGGAGGGGCGGTTTTGATCGACCGTCAGGGCAAGCGCGCGGCCGATGCGCTCGTCTGGCTGCTGCTTCTGACGGCGCCGTTCTGGCTGCCGCTGGTGGGCGGCTACATACAGCTCGGCAGCCGCATCCTCGTCATCGCGTTGGCGGCGATGGCGCTCAATTTCCTTTTGGGATACACCGGCGTCCTGTCGTTCGGCCATGCCGCCTATTTCGGCCTCGGCGGCTATGGCGCGGCGATGACGATCAAGTACCTCTATCCGAGCACGCCCGTCGGCATGCTGGCCGGCATCGTCGTCGGCACGGCCGCGGCCGCCGTGATCGGCCCGCTCATCACGCGCCTGCGCGGCGTCTATTTCGCGATGTGCACGATCGCCTTCGGCCAGGTCTTCTATTTTATCGCCTTCCAATGGAGCTCGGTCACCGGCGGCGACGATGGCGTGAGCGCGTGGTACCGCCCGCCGCTCAATCTCGGCTTCGGCGAGATCGACATCCTGCACAACGGCCGCGCCTTCTATTACCTGTGCCTCGCGGTTTTCGCGGTCTCGGTCGCGATCATGGCGTTCTTGCTGCGCTCGCCGTTCGGGCGCACGCTGCTCGCCATCCGTGAGAACGAGCGCCGCGCGCGCTTTCTCGGCATCCCGGTCGACCGCCATATCTGGATGTCGTGGACCATCTCGTGCTTCTTCGCGAGTGTCGCCGGCACGCTCTATGCGCTCCTCAACAATTTTATCGATCCGCGCGCGCTGCGCTGGGACATGTCGGGCAATTTCGTCATCATGGCCGTCCTGGGCGGCATGCGCAGCTTCTGGGGTCCGCTGATCGGCTGTGCGATCTTCGTCGTACTGCAGGACTACATCTCGAGCCGCACCGAGAACTGGATGTCGTTCGTGGGATTGTTCTTCGTTCTGATCGTGTTGTTCTTCCCGCGCGGCGTCTTGGGCATGCTGCGCCGGAGAACCGCGCAATGAGCCTCTTGAGCGTCGAAAGCGTCTCGCGGCGGTTCGGCGATCTCGTCGCGGTCGACAAGGTCTCGATGGCGGTCGAGCAGGGCGAACTCCGCGCCGTGATCGGCCCCAACGGCGCCGGCAAGACCACCTTCTTCAACCTCATCAGCGGCTTCCTGACGCCGTCGTCGGGCCGGATCGTGTTCGACGGCGACGACATCACGCGGCTTCTCCCGGCGCGGCGCGTCTGGCGCGGCATCGCGCGCACGTTTCAGATCACGGAGGTCTTCCCCGAGCTTTCGACGCGCGAGAATCTGCGCATCGCGGTCGAAGTCGCCTCGGGCTATCGCTTGAAGGCATGGCTTTCGCGCGATGCCGACGGCGAGGTGCGCGCGCGCGTTGCCGAGCTTCTGGAGATGGGCGGGATCGCTGACCGGGCCGACCGACTCGTCGGCGAGCTATCGCACGGCGATCAGCGCGCGACCGAGATCATGATGGCGATCGCGCTGAAGCCGCGCCTCCTCCTGCTCGACGAGCCGACCGCCGGCATGGGCGACCAGGAGACCTATGACATCACGCAGCTCATCCGCAAGCTGCACCACGACCAGAACCTGACCATCGTGCTGATCGAGCACGACATGCGCGTCGTCTTCCATCTTGCCGACCGCATCATGGTGCTGGCCGAAGGCACGACGCTCGCCGAAGGCACGCCGCAGGAAATCGCCCGCAACGAGGCGGTGCAGGAGGCCTATCTCGGGAAGGCCGCATGAGCGACATCGTCCTGCAAGCCGAAGGCATCCACACCTTCTACGGCAAGAGCCACATCCTGCACGGCATCGATCTCGAGGTGCGCGAAGGCGAGATCGTGACGCTCCTCGGCCGCAACGGCGCCGGCAAGACGACGACGCTCAGGAGCCTCATGGGATTGACGCCCGCGCGCGAGGGCGCGGTGCGCACCTTCGGCCATGCCACCACCGACTGGCCGCCCTACCGCATCGCCACGCTCGGCGTGGGTTATGTGCCCGAAGGCCGCCGCATCTTCGCGAACCTCACCGTCGAGGAGAATCTCAAGGTGCCGGCCGAGCGGCCGGGCGCGTGGACCATTCCCCGCATCTACGAGCTCTTCCCGCGCTTGGCCCAGCGCAAGTCGAACAAGGGCCGGCAGCTTTCGGGCGGCGAGCAGGAGATGCTGTCAATCAGCCGCGCGCTCCTCCTCAATCCGAAGCTCCTGCTGCTCGACGAGCCGTCGCAGGGCCTGGCGCCGCTCATCGTGCATGAGGTGTTCAAGGTGGTCGTGGCGGCGCGCAAGGAAGGCATCTCGGTGCTGCTGGTCGAGCAGAACGTGCGCGCTGCGGTCGAGATCGCCGACCGCGCCTATGTGCTCGACGACGGCCGCGTCGTGTTCCAGGGCTCGGCCGCCGAGTTCGGCGCCGACGAGGAGCGCGTCCGCGCGCTCGCCGGCGCCAGCGCCGAGGAATGGGTGGCGCCGACGGAGTAGGGCGCGGCTTCGCTTCGTCCTACAGTCGCGCGAATGTCGTCCGCCGCGCCCGCCGCTGCCCGATCGCTCTTCGCCCACCGCCCGTTCGTCCTTTATTTCTGGGCGCGCGGATTTTCCGAATTCTCGTATCAGATGGCGGCTGTCGCGATCGGCTGGCAGATCTATGCCCTGACCGACAGCGCGTTCGACCTCGGCATCATCGGGCTCGTCGAGTTCCTGCCGACCGCCGCGCTGGTGTTCATCGCGGGCCAGGCCGCCGACCGCTACGAGCGCAAACGCGTCGTGCAGCTCTGCCAGTTCGCGGCCGGAGTGACCGCCCTGTTCCTCGCCTGGGGCAGCGTCGCGCACTGGCTCACCGCGCCCGAGATCTTCGCCGCCGTCCTCGTCTTCGGCATCGCCATCGCGTTCGAGGGTCCGGCCGCCGCGGCGCTGCTCCCAGCCGTGGCGCCTGATGGCATGCTGCAAAAAGGCACGGCGCTTTCGACCGGCTCGTTCCAGGTCGCGATGATCAGCGGCCCGGCCTTGGGCGGAGTGCTTTATGCTCTGACGCCGGCCGCGCCCTATGCGGCGATGGCCGGGTTCTGGCTCCTGGCCGCGCTGCTGAACGGCGCGATCCGGCTCGCGCGCACGGCGGCCACGGAAGCTCCGCCAAGCTCCGCCGCGCTCTTCGCGGGCGTGCGCTTCGTGCGCCGCAACCCGGCGATCCTCGGCACGATCTCATTGGATCTCTTCGCCGTGCTGTTGGGGGGCGCGACGGCGCTCCTGCCGATCTTTGCGAGCGACATTCTGCACACCGGCCCCTGGGGCCTCGGCGTGCTGCGCGGCGCGCCCGCCGCAGGTGCACTTTTGATGACGCTTTTCCTGGCGCGCCACCCGATCGAGCGCCGCGTCGGGATGCGCATGTTCCAGGCCGTGATCGTGTTCGGCGCCGCCACCATCGTCTTCGCGCTGTCGCGCGCGATGTGGCTCTCCGTCCTGGCGCTCGGGATTCTGGGCGCCGCCGATGCAGTCAGCATGGTGATCCGCATCGCGCTGGTGCAACTCGCCACGCCCGACGAGATGCGCGGCCGGGTCGGCGCGGTGAACTATCTCTTTGTCAACGCCTCCTACCAGCTCGGCGGGTTCGAGAGCGGCGTCACCGCGGCGCTCCTCGGCGCCGTGCCGGCGGCCGCGCTCGGCGGGCTCGGCACGGTCGTCGTGGCGCTGTTGTGGATGCGCCTCTTCCCGACCTTGCGCGACGTCGAGCGGCTCGAATAGGCGCTAGGGCGTAGCGTGGCCCTGGAACTCGTGCGGCGCGGGCTCGCCCCAGGGGCCCTTGGTGCCTTCGCCGCCCTTCACCAGGGTCGGCTGGTGGTGGACGTTGATGCGGTCGGAATCGGTCCAGTGCTCGTGCACGCGGTTCCACGGGTCGCACCAGTAGTCATAGATCTGGCTGCCGAGATGGTGCCGCCCGATGCCCCACATGTGCTTGTAGCGGCCGGTCGCCTTCAGGAAGTCGTGGCCCATCATCACGTCATCGACGTCGCGCACCTCGTAGGAGAAGTGATTGAGGCCGCACTTGTCGCCGCCGATGCAGAAGAACACGTGGTGATCCACGAACCCCTCGCCGCGGTCGCAACGGTTGAACGAGCCGACCAGCTCTTCGGGCTTCTCGCGATAGACCTCGTCCGATTTGAGGAGGCCGAGCGTGTCGCGGTACCAGGCGAGCGAGCGGCGGATGTCGCGCGTCATGATGACGCTGTGACCCATGCGCATGACCTGCGCCGGCACGGCCCGCTTCGGCCGCATCAGCGCGCCGGCGCGGCGCACCCGGTCGGACGCCATGTTGAACGGGATCTCGCGCAAGGGGAGGGCGGCGACGGGCTCCTGCCCGGCCACCACCTCGATCTGCCAGCCGTCCGGGTCGGTGACGCGCACGCGCTTGCCGCCGCCCGGCTCGTCCACGTGCTCGATCCCGGACGCGCCCGGCAGCTTGGCCAGCGCCTTCAGATCGTCCTCGTCGGCCGCGTAATAGGCGAAGCCGACGAAGCGCGGCTCGCCCAGCTCGGTCACATGAAGGTGGTGGTAGGGATCGGTGCCGCGCATGTAGAGCGCGTTGCCGGTCCGGGCGGCCCGGACCATGCCGAAGTCGGTCAGGAACTGCTCGGCGACGTCGAGATCGGGCGCGCGGAGCCGCCCCCAGGCGATTTCGGCGACCTTGATCGTGGGCATGGCGCTTCCCCTTCCGAGTGAGGAATTTAACAATTCTGGCACGGTGCGCCCGGCGCCTTCAAGGCCGCTCCGAGTCGCGCCTGCCATGCATGCGCCCCCGCCGCCAGGGGCCCGCTTGCCAGCCTCATCTCGAATCTGAACGCGAAAAAGTTTATTTTCAAATACAAAATATTAGGCTACGCTTTTAAAGCACTGGAAGAGCTTGGCCCGCGGCCGCCGAACTGGCGCCGGGGACGGGCTTTCCCGGAATGTGCGGGCGATTTCCGCTCTCTGCGCGATTTTCGCTTGCTCAATCCAGGGGCCGGTTCCACTTTGAGCGCGCGGGCGGGACGCCCAGCGGAGGAAACGATGACATCTCGCGCCCGGGCAGCCGAGAAGAAGCGGCGCCCCAAATCGCCAGGCAAGTCTGCGGCGAAGTCGATCGCCGCGACGCGCAAGCTCGCGCCCGTGAGGAAGCCCTCCGCCGCCAAGATCGTCGCGAAGAAGCCCGCCCCGCCGCTCCTGAAGAAGCCCGAGCCGCCGAAGATCGCCGTCGCCCGTCCCGCCGTCGCCGCTGCCCCCGCCGCCCGACCTACCGTCCCGTCTGCCGCTGCCAAGCCGGCGGCGATGGCGCCGCCGCGTCCAGCCGCCGCCGCCAAGCCCGGGCAGTCCGATTCGGCCGCCCGGCTCGCAAGCGCCCAGCAGGCTGAGGAACGTCGCAAGGCCGCGACCCGCAAGCTGTTCGCGCGGCTGCGTTCGCTCGAGGCGATCGTCGGTGCCGATCTCAGGAAGCGCGGCAGCCTGCTTTTGTCGCAGGCGGTCGATCAGTGGTATGCCGAGGCGATCAGCGCTTCCGCCAGCGACGTCACGATCACCAACGCCGCCCGCGCCGTCATCGCCCAGCTCTAGCCGCGGCCCCGGCCTACTGCGCCGCGAGGTTGTGGAACAGGCTCACCCCGTGCAGCAGATCGACGGCCCGGACGAACTGATAGTCCTGGTCGGTGCCGATCGTGTCGGCATCGAGCGCGTTCGTCTCGGCCGGCGGGACGGGCGTCGTGCCGGGCGGCACGTTGGGCGCCGCCGGCGCGGCCTTGGCGGCGGGTGCCGGCGGCGTTTCCGGCGCCTGATCGTTCTTGAGCGCGCCGCGCAGGTCGGCCTCGTGCAGCGTCTTGCCGGTCGCGACCTTCTCGATCTTGGCGGGCTGAACCACCACGTCGGGCTCGATGCCCTCGCCCTGGATCGAGCGGCCTGACGGCGTGTAGTAGAGCGCGGTCGTAAGCCGCACCGCGCCGCCGCTCTGCTTCACCGGCAGGACGGTCTGGACCGAGCCCTTCCCGAACGAGCGCGTGCCGAGCAGGATGGCGCGATGATCGTCATGCAAGGCGCCGGCGACGATCTCCGAGGCAGAGGCCGAACCGCCATTGATCAGCACCACGATCGGCAGGCCCTTCGCCACGTCATGGTCGGGCGAGGCGGTGAAGAGACGGTCGTCCTGCGGCTGGCGCCCCTTCATCGACACGATGTCGCCGCTGTTGAGGAAATCGTTCGAGACCGCGACCGCCTGATCCAACAGCCCGCCGGGATTGTTGCGCAGGTCGAGCACGACGCCGTCGAGCTTGCCGTTGGCCTGATCGCGCAGCGTCTGCATCGCATGCTCGACCCCGTCGGAGGCGTGCTCGGAGAACGAGGTGATGCGGATATAGGCGATGTCGCCGTCCTCGAGATGCGATTTCACCGGCTCCACTTTGATGTCGGCGCGGGTCAGCGACATCTCGAACGGATCGCGGCCCTGGCGCCGGATGGTGAGCTTTACCGCCGTGCCGACCGCGCCGCGCAGCTTGTCGACCGCCTCTTCGAGCGTCATGTCGCTCACCGGCTGGCCGTCGATCGCGAGGATAAGGTCGTCGGGCTTGATCCCGGCGTGCGCCGCCGGCGTGTCGTCGATCGGCGAGATCACCTTCACCGCGCCGTTCTCCATCGTCACCTGCATGCCGAGGCCGCCGAATTCGCCGCGCGTCGTCACCATCATCTCGCGGTATTCCTTGGCGTCGAGATAGCTCGAATGCGGATCGAGCGAGGCGAGCATGCCCTTGATCGCGCCCTCGATGAGGTGCTGCTCGGTGACCGGCTCGACATAGTTCTTGCGCACCTGGTCGTACACCTCGTCGAACAGGCCGCGCGTGACCTGGTTCTCGGTGTCGGTGGCGGCGAGGCTCGCCGGGAGGCCGAGCCCGACAAGAGCGAGAAGAGCGAGCCAGAGGGTGGGCTTCAGGGAGCGCATGGCAGGATCCGCACAGGAAATCGAGCGCGCGAGTCTAGCCGCGCGCGCGCTCAGCGGAAAGCCCCGCCGGCGTCCCGTTATTCCGCCGCGGTCGCGGTCGGGATGGGCGCCCGGAAGGCGGCCAGAAGCGCGGTCTCGCGCGCCTTCGCCTCGGCGACGGCGCGGTCCTTGACGTGGCCGAAGCCGCGGATGCGCTCGGGCAGGGACGCGATCTCGACGGCGAGCGCGTGATTTTCCGGCGCAAGCCCGGCGAGGATCTCGGCGAGCGTCGCCTGGTAGTCGGCGATGAGCTGCCGCTCCATCCGCCGCTCGGCCGTCCGCCCGAACGGATCGAGCCTCGTGCCGCGCAGGAACTTGAAGCGCTTCAGCAAACCGAACGCGCGCAGCATCCAGGGCCCATAAGACTGCTTCTGCAAATGCCCGCTCAGCGGATCGCGCTTGGCGAGCAAGGGCGGCGCGAGATGGAATTCGAGGCGCACCGGCCCCTCGAACTCGCGGTTGAGTTTTTGCAGGAACGCGCCATCGGTATAGAGCCGCGCCACCTCGTACTCATCCTTGTAGGCCATCAGCTTGAAGAGCCCGCGCGCCGCGGCTTCGGCCAATTCGCCGTGGCCGCGCACCCGCGCCTTCTCGGCCTCAGCGACGCGCGCGACGAGATCGCGGTAGCGCCTTGCATAGGTCTTGCTCTGATAGTCGGTAAGGAACGCGGCGCGGCGCTCGACGATCGCGGCGAGCCCCTGCGTCGGCGGTAGCTGCGCCGGATGCGCCGGATGGAGGAAGCGCTCGAGCGTCTGGTGGTCGTGCGCGGCAAGCCGGCCCCAGTTGAAGGTGTGCTTGTTCGCCTCGACGGCGACGCCGTTCAGTTCGATCGCGCGCTCGATCGCCGCGAGCCCGAGCGGCAGAAGCCCCTTCTGGAACGCATAGCCGAGCATGAAGAGGTTGGTCGCGATCGAATCGCCCATGAGCGCCGTCGCCAGCCCGGTCGCATCGACGAGATCGAGATTGGCCGGGCCCGCCGCCGCCGCCAGCGCGCGCTCCATCGTGCGCGCCTCGAAATCCACGTCGCCGTTGAGCACGAAGGCGGCGGTTGGCTGCAAATCGCTGTTGGCGATGACGCGGGTCACGCCGTGCTCCATCCGGCTCAAGGCCGTGGGCGATGCCGCCACCACCAGGTCGCAGCCGAGCACGAGATCGGCGCCGCCCGGCGCGATGCGCACGCTGTAGAGCTCTTCGGGCGCGGCAGCGATGCGCACGTGGCTCATCACCGCGCCGTTCTTCTGCGCGAGCCCGGTGAAGTCGAGGACAGTGCAGCCCTTGCCTTCGAGATGGGCCGCCATGCCGACGAGGGCGCCGACGGTAATGACGCCGGTGCCGCCGATCCCGGTGACGAGCATGCCGAACGGCTCGGCCAGCCCGCGCGGCGCGGGCGGCGGCGGCAGATGCGCGAGCGGATCGTGCTCGGTCTCGGCGAGCGCGCGCTCCATGCGGCGCGGCCGTCCGCCATGCACGGTGACGAAGCTCGGGCAGAAGCCTTTGACGCAGGAGAAATCCTTGTTGCAGCTCGACTGGTCGATCGTGCGCTTCCTCCCGAATTCGGTTTCGAGCGGCTTCACCGAGACGCAGTTCGACTGTTCCGAGCAATCGCCGCAGCCTTCGCACACGGCGTCGTTGATGAAGACGCGCTTCGGCGGATCAGGATAGAGGCCGCGCTTGCGCCGGCGGCGCTTTTCCGCGGCGCAGGTCTGGTCGTAGACGAGGACGGTGAGGCCCGGCGTTGCGCGCAGCTCGCGCTGCACGCGGTCGAGCTCGTTGCGGTGATGCAGCTTGGTGCCGGGCGCGAAGCCCGCGTCCTTGCCGTACTTGTCGGGCTCGTCGGTCACGACGACGACTTTCTTCGCGCCCGAGGCGAGCACCTCGCGCGTGATCTCGCCGACCGAGGGCTGGCCCTCGACCGGCTGTCCGCCGGTCATGGCGACCGCATCGTTGTAGAGGATCTTATAGGTGATGTTGACGCCGGCGGCGGCGGCGGCCCGGATCGCCAGAAGGCCGCTGTGCTGATAGGTGCCGTCGCCGAGATTCTGGAACACATGCGTGTCGCCGCTGAACGGCGACTGGCCGATCCACGCCGCGCCCTCGCCGCCCATGTGCGAGAAGGTCGCGGTGTTCCGATTTGGCACCCACTGCGCCATGAAGTGGCAGCCGATGCCGGCGAGCGCGCGGCTTCCCTCGGGCACGCGCGTCGATGTGTTGTGGGGACAGCCCGAGCAGAAATAGGGCGTGCGCTGCGTGTTCGCGAGCGGCACGTTGATGAGGCGCTCGAAAGTTTCAAGTCGCGCCAAACGCTGGCGCATGGTCGCCGTCTCGGCGCCGAGCCTCGCGAGGCGCTGTGCGATCGCGTGCGCGACGATCGTCGGACCAAGCTCGCCCGCGCTCGGCAGCAGCGGCGCTCCGGCCTCGTCGGTCTTGCCGGCGATCGAAGGCCGCCGGTCGGCCGGCAGGTGATAGAGAAGGCGGGTGAGCTGATCCTCGACGAAGCCGCGCTTCTCCTCGACCACGAGCACGTCGTCGAGTCCTTCGGCAAAGCGCCGCGCGCCGGCCGTTTCGAGCGGCCACGACAGGCCGACCTTGTAGAGGCGGATGCCGAGCTGCGCCGCCGCGCGATCGTCGATGCCGAGTTCGGCCAAGGCCTGGCGCACGTCGAGCCACGCCTTGCCGGTCGCCATGATGCCGAGCCGCGCCTGCGGCGGATCGAGCACCAGCCGGTCGATCGGATTGGCGCGCGCAAAGGCCGCGACCGCTTCCATCTTGGGCCCGTGCAGGCGTCGTTCTTGTTCGAGCGGATGGTCGGGCCAGCGGATACTGAGGCCGCCGGGCGGCATCTCGAAGTCCGTGGGCTGTACGATCGCGACGCGGCCGGGAGCGACCGCGACCGAGGCCGAGCTTTCGACCGTCTCGGAAATGGCGATGAACCCGATCCAGCAACCGGAATAGCGCGACAGCGCAAAGCCCCAGAGGCCGAAATCGAGATATTCCTGCACCGTGGCCGGATTGAGCACCGGCATCATCGCGGCGAGAAAATTCTGCTCGCTCTGATGCGCGGTGGTGGAGGATTGGCAGCCGTGATCGTCGCCCGCGAGGCAGAGCACGCCGCCATGCCGCGCGCTGCCGGCCATGTTGGCGTGCTTCAGCGGGTCCATCGAGC
>Ga0335078_10003445_pt1 | contig 23555 bp, 21 predicted proteins | sample Lox_Sample_32_FD_206711 | JGI IMG/M metagenome (GOLD analysis project Ga0335078, IMG submission 206711) | Soil microbial communities from Loxahatchee National Wildlife Refuge, Florida, United States - Lox_Sample_3.2 | ecosystem: Environmental > Terrestrial > Soil > Wetlands | place: USA... | reverse complement strand
GGTCCGAGGGCTCCCCGGCCAAGTGCCCGGTTCTGAAGTCACGCAGCTGCGCTAGCAGCACGGAAAAGTCGTCCGGCCCGCTCCCGCTCATGCACCCGCTCCAGTGTCCACCCCGCCCAGCCCTGGATTAGGACACCAACAGCGTAGACCGCCTGCCTGCGCAACCACGGAGACAATGTCCAACCTTGACGGGAAGCTTCCAGGACACCGGCCTGGACAGCCACCATCGACACTGATCGCCCACCGGGCGCCTCAGACTGAAAATGGGGAACACACATGCACGCGACACAAATCTTGACACTGCTCTTGGCCCTGTCTAGCTCCTTGAACATCAGCTTCATAACAGGCATCACGGCTCGATACGCCGGCGCCAGGCACGCCCAGGCGATTCTCACCGCCGCCGGGACCGCCGGCACCATCATGGCCATATTCTTCGCCGCAGTATCCGCCTACCACTGACCTGGACCGAGCACAATCAGGTCCGGTTCAGTGCAACCGCGAGTTCAACGGTGCCAGATTCACCGGCCGCCTGGCATGCCAGGCACCACCGAGCGTGCCACCTGCCGGTAAATCCGGGTCGAAGTGCCTTGCCCAAGAGGCGAAAGAAAATCATTCATACTAGTGAACTGTGCGCGGTCATACGATGGATGAAAGAACTCATAATCCGTCGGTTGCAAGGTCGGCGGTCGCGGCGCCGGAATGGACAATATGTACGCATCTCAACCATCCGGCTGGCCATCCTGGTCGGCGAAATAATCGGCGATCTTCGCGTAGCTTGCTACGGCGATCGCTTGCGTTGCGTAATCAATTTTTGCCTAGAGGCCTCGCGTTCGAGTCCTGCGCGGCCAGCGCGTGGTCGCTGAATGTACCGTCCAGCCAGGGTTGGTACTCGCAGGTGCTCTGCATGAGTGGCGGTCGGCTCAAGAGTGGCGACGGCCTCAACAACGAGATATCGGTGGGGATACCGTCGGAAAGCCCCCTGACGCCAACGGCTTTCGAGATCAAGAATCTCATTTGCTTCTACCATCAGAACTCCGACTAGACCTTCAATCACGCGAGTGACGCAGCAGGCCTCGTCTTGAATGGCGTCAGTGACTCATGAGAAGTGGCGGGTGTTCTGCTGGCGTTGGACAGGGTCGCGTTGGTCCAGCTTTGGGGGCATAGATGGGCACTATACTCTACGGAAATCTGCGTGTTGAGGTCGTTAACGATCGCGGGGCATGCCTGAGCTTGCTGCGCGAGGCGCTTCCTGTTCCGCTTCCGCGGCCTTTCTCGGAAGTTCCGAGTACCGTCTCGTTGCTCGGGCGACATGAGCAGGTCAATACCGCATACGCCGCTGGACGTGCTCAGCGCCCGCTCGAGTTCATCGCGCCGTGCGGATTCGGAAAGACAACGCTGCTGCGGCATGTCGCCGCCGCAGCTGCGTACCACGGCGTTGCACGCCGGGCTGTCTACCTTCACGTCGGGGCCGGCGGGCTTGAGGACCTCCTTCAGCGCCTTACCGCCGAGCTGTACACGTCGGATCCGCCGGTGAAGCTCAAACCCGAGGCCTGCGCACAACTGCTGAGGCGAGCGGGCGCCATGATCGTGCTGGATGACGTCGCGCTCGATCCCGGTCAAGTGGAGTGCCTGCTTGGCCTGCTGGCTGGGGGCAGTCTGGTGCTTGCCTCCCAGCGCCCCGCCATAGGCCGGCATGGCATCTCCCTGGCACTTACCGGCCTGCCCGACGATGCGGCGGTCGAACTGGTCATCGCGGAACTCGGGCGGCCGCTGACCGGCGAGGAACTGGCCCCGGTCAGGCGGCTGATAGCCGCGGTCGACGGCCAGCCGCTGCACCTGCGCCAGGCCGCCGCGCTCATCCGGGAGCAGGGGATGACGCCTGAGCGGATCGCGGGGACGGCCGAACGCGATCCGGCGGAACTCGACCGGCTGAGCATCAATGAGCTGGCCGGTTTCTTAGGTCGACGGCCGTGGCTAAGACCCTTCCCTCGGGCTCCGCCCGCACCGCACCTCCCCGAGCCTGAGCCGTTGCCGGCGCATCCGGGGAGAGAGCTAACGCCTGTTCTCCGCACGCCTTGCTGATCGGCGCCCCGTTGCCTGGGCCAGGACGCGTGGCAGGAACACGTCGTCGACGATCTCGACGATGGCCTGGTCTGTCGGCGGGGACTGGGTGATGAAGACCTCATGGCGGAACAGGTCGGCGGGTAGCGTGACCACCCGGGGGGGAATGCCGTCCCGGATCTCGCCCCTTTCTGCGGCGTGCTTGAGGATGACGGCCATCGCCCCGGTTCCGGCATGGAAGGCGTCTGCCTGGATGCGCGGCAGGCTGCCGATGCCGCCGCGATCGGTGAGCAGGCCGGAGATCACCTCGGGCCCCATCTCGCGCAGTCCGGCGGAGGCCCTGCGCAGCAGGGCGAGCACGTCGCCGCGCAGGCTGCCGGTGTCGGGAACCTGACCGGAGAGCAGGGGCCGGTGCCGCCGGAGCGCGGCGATCACCAGTTCCGGCCGGCTGCCCCAGCGCCGGGCAAGGACTGGCCTGCTGGTCCCGGCCCGCTCGGCGACGGCCTCCAGCGTCAGCCGGGCGTAGCCGACCGCCTGCAGCTCATCCCAGGCGGCATCGAGCAGGGCGGCCTCAAGCGCAGCCCCCCGCCGGCGGGTCGCCGCCTGCTCACCCGGCAGGTCCCGTGGTGCCTGGTCCTGACTGGTCACGCCTCTCCTTAAGATGCAGTTGCATCTTACCCTGCCCGACACATAACCTCATTAAGATGCAATCGCATCTTAATGAGGGGCCGGGTGATGATCCTCAACGCCAAGCAGCCTAAGCCAGCTAAGAGCGTGACCACCCGCCGCTTGTGGCCGCTGGTCGTGATCGCCGCGGCGCACCTGATGGCGGTTCTCGACGGGACGGTCATGTTCGTCGCCCTGCCCTCCCTCCAGCACGGGCTGGGCATGACGGCCACCTCCCGCCAGTGGGTCGTCACCGCGTACACGCTGTCCCTGAGCGGCCTGCTGCTTCTCGGCGGGCGGCTTGCCGACCGGGTAGGCGCCCGCCGGACCCTGTTGGCCGGCGTAGCCGGCTTCGCCTGCGCCTCGGCGGTCGGCGGCGCATCGGTTGACGGCACCATGCTCATCACGGCGCGCGCGGCGCAGGGCGCATTCGCCGCCCTGCTGGTTTCCTCGACCAAGTCCCTGCTCGTCAGCGTGTACCGGGACGAGGAGCAGCGGGCGCGCGCCGTGGGCATCTTCACCGCCACCCTCGTCGCCGGCGCCGCACTGGGGGCGATCCTGGGGGGCGTGCTGACGACCGAGCTCAGCTGGCGGTGGTGCCTGTACATCAACGTCCCGATCGGGCTCATCGCGATCGTCGGCGCCCGCCCGGTCTTGCCGGCGCTGCCGGCCCGCCCGGAGGTGCACCTTGACTGGATCAGCGCGCTGCTCGCGTCGGCCGGCATGGTCGCCCTCGTCTACGGACTAGGGGAAGCGGCCTCCCTGGGATGGCGTTCTGGCCAGATCGCCGGTTCGCTCGCCGCCGCGGCGGTATCGCTGACCGGGTTCACCGTCCGACAGGCCCGCGGGCCGTACCCGCTGCTGCCCCTGCGGGTCGTGCTCGACCGCAACCGCGGCTGGGCGCTGGTCGCGCTGATCATGAACAGCCTCAGCACGTTCGGGATGATGCTCATCCTGACCTACCAGCTCCAGTCAGTGATGGGCTACTCAGCGCTCCGGACAGGGCTGGCCCTCATGCCCTTCGCGGCGGCCACCGGACTCACCTCCGTGCTCATCGCCCCCGAGATGATGGTCCGCCTCCCGCCCCGATGGCTCATCACCGTCGGCATCGCGCTCAGCGCGATCGGCCTGCTCCCGCTCGTCGCGCTCACCCCGGACAGCCGCTACCTGCCACTGATCCTCACCGCCACCGTCATCGAGGGAATCGGCAGCGGACTTGCGGGACCCCCGGCCCTCAACACAGCGCTGCGCGGAGTCCTGCCCGCCGACACCGGAGCGGCGGCAGCCGGATCAAGCGCAGCCAGCCAGCTCGGCTCCTCCATCGGCGCCGCGCTCCTCAACACCATCGCCGCCACCGCCACCGCCAGCTACCTCGCCGCGCACACGACCACCAGCATCGCGACCGCAACCGTCCACGGCTACACCACGGCCATGAGCTGGGGAGCCGTCATCCTGCTCGTCACCGCCATCCCGATCGGCCTGCTCATCAACGCCAAACCGCCAGCACCCAAAGCCCGCTAGCGGAAGCTGAAAGGCAAATCGCACGCCCCGTCCAGGATGCCCCGGCGGGCAAGAAGACGCCGGAAGTTGCCGAGGATGGCGGGCGCGGGGGCCTGCGGGTGTCTGCTGGGGCGGACGGCGGAGTCCGCATCCGTTCTGCGCATCTTCGAGTGAACCGAACGAAGGCGCGCTTCGCCCGGTGGCCGCATCCCTTGCCCAGCCGCGCAGACGGCGGAAATTCGATTTCTTCCATCCCACCCGCCGCGGGGCCGCGGGCCGCGGGTCGGGAGGCAGCGGTTGGTTGCTAGTGAGGGCTTGTGTTGGTAACGGGGCCATATACACCTGTTCCCCGCGTGTGCGGTATGGCGTAGCATTGCGCTGTCATACCTATAAGTGCCACTTTGTGAGGGGCAACCCTCGATGGAGTGACCTATAGCTATCTCTAAGTGCGCGATACGGCCATGTCTGCGCGGCGGGGCGGGAAGGTGCTGGGAGCGGCGTGGGGGATGTGCGCTACGCACATCGAGTTTTCGGCCTACCCGGAGGCGACGTGACGTCGAACCCGGCAGGAGATCAGGCGCGGTCGCCGGTGCTCGTGGCGCGCCTCGGCCGCCAGCAGTACGTATTTCCCGTGGGAATGCAAATTCGGGTCGGGCGCGATCCGGCGCTTGAGCTCGTATCGGTAAACCCACTGGTATCCAGGGACACCCACGGCCTGATCACTTCGGATGAAAAGGGCGCCGTCTACACGGATAGGTCTCGTCGCGGCACCTTCCTCGACGGAAAACGCCTGAATGGGCCGCTTCGCATCACGGAATCGGTGATCTTGCGCCTTGGCGACCCGGCTACCGGTGAAGAGCTCGGGATCACGCCGCCGCTCAGCGGTGCCGAACTCGAGTTCAACAGGGAACGCCGGGTACGGCGCGGACGCATTCGGCTTGCCGCCATCGTGGCCGGCGCGGTCGTCGTCGCCGGCGGCGTCGCGGCGGGGACGCTCGCCACGATCGGGTCGCCCGCCCCGAGCGGGAAGCAGCCGGTCACCACCACCCCGTCGGTAACCGCGCTCGCCCACGCGGAGGCCGCCACGGTCCGGCTCCTCCAGGGATCGCAGTCCTCGTACTCGGGGTGGGGCTCGGGGACCGTCATCGCGCCGGACGGGCTCATCCTGACGAACGCGCACGTGGCTGAGCCGCAGGCACCGGGACTCGCGGTGGCGCTCGGCGAACCGCAGAGTCAGCTTGAGCCGAACCCGCCCTACCTGACCGTGGAGCTGACGACCGGCCCGGCGTCGCCGGTCAAGGCCAGGTACCGGGCGCGGCCCGTGGCCGTCGACGGGTACCTCGACCTGGCCGTCGTGAAGATCTACGCCACGAGCGACGGCACGCCAGTCAACCCCAAGACCCTGCACCTGCCGTACCTCACCCTCGGAAACGACGCCGCGGTCCAGCTCGACCAGACGGTGACGGTCCTCGGCTTCCCCGGCGTGGCCGACTCCGACTCCATCACCGTCACCAGCGGGGTCATCTCGACATTCGTGCCCGACCCGCTGGGGCACGTCACCGACCCGCGCTTCGAACTCGAGACCACGGCCCGGCTGGCGCACGGCAACTCGGGCGGCGCGGCGGTCAACGACAGCGGCCAGCTGATCGGCGTGCCCAGCCTCGAGGTCACCGGGGAGGGCGGCGACCTTTCGTGGCGGCTGCGGTCAGTTACCGAGGCGCAGACGCTGATCGCGGCGGCCAAGGCCGGCCAGCCGTACCACAGCAAGATCCTGGTGCAGCGGACCGGCTCCGAGCAGGCAACCGGGGCAGGCGTCGGTGCCAGCGAGAGCGCGGCCTGCGCTGGCGGCACCGCGCTGCAGGCCGCGACGTCGGCGGTGTTCGGAGCGGACTTCGTTGGCGTTCCGAAGGGGCTTGACCTCGCCATGCTCGTCGAGCTGCCGGACGGCTCCGCCGTGACGATATCAACCGGCGGGCTCCCGCAGCTCACCGCCACCTCGAGCAGCGGATGCTTCGCGATCCAGGTAACCGCCGAGCAGCTCGGTCTCGCCGAGCTCCCGTCCGGTGCCTATCAAATCCAGCTGTACGGCGGCCCGACCCTGGCGCCGATCGGAACAGCCACCGCGGTGTCGATCGGCGACCGCGGCACCGCCGGAGCCCAGTGAGCCAGGCGACCGGCATGACGATGAACCATATGAGGGAAAACCTGGAGGTTATGCCATGAGCGGGGACGCATATGACGTGCAGGGCGAGGTTCGCGACGCGCTGAACACCGCTGTCGAAGGCTACGGCAAGCGGGTGCTTAACGACCCGCGTGTCCTCGGCAACCTGGTGACTGACCTGCTGCCTGACCTGCCGCGCGAGCGCAGCCTGCTGGTGACCGGGGCCGAGGCCGGCGTGGCGGCCGAGCTGACCCAGCACGTCGAAGGGCAGCGGATGGACGCCGACACGGCCGTCTCGCTTGCCGCGCGATCGCTTGCGGAGAGCAGGGCGCTTGAGCCCGCTGCCAGCATGTGGGTGGCGACCGAGTACGCGAAGGCGCTCGGCTACCAGGTCACGTCCCAGGTGCCGCCTTCGGTGGAGGAGGCCACGGACACTCCGGCGTGGCCGCAGCACGACGAGACGCAGACAGCCAACCAGGTTTTCCCGCCGCTGTACCCGCCCGCCACCCCGATGCCGCCGGTTAACCCGGGGGCTGGCCAGGCGCCGCCGACGTTCCCGCAGCCCGGCCTTGTGCCCCCGGTTTCACCGCCGCCAGGCCCCTGGCCGTCCGTAGCCGCGCAGCAGCGCAAGTCACGGCTCGGTCTCTTCCTCGGCGGCGGCGCGGCGGCGGTCATCGTGCTCTATCTCGTCATTGCGGCCGTCGCGTCGACGTTCCCGTTCGCGAAGGCGAAGTCGACCCCGACGCCCACGCCGTCGTTCACCAAGACGACGCCTAGCGCGTCTCATTCTGCGTCCTCATCGGCCAGCCCGTCTTCGTCCGCGTCGCCGACGGTGACCAGCTCGCTCGCGGTCCTGCCGGCCGGGCTGAAGCCGCTCAAGGTGCTGCTGCCGACCGATATCCAGGACGCGAGCACCGAGTGCACCGACCAGACGGACATACCGTGGACCAATCCCGGCCTGGTCAAGGCATTCTCGTGCACCGCGCCCGACATGCCGAACGGGCAGATATTCGGCTACCAGATGGACAGCACCGCCGACTACAATCAGGCCTGGACCAACTACAACACCTGGGCGAACTTCGGCTCGTCGAAGACCGAGGACTGCCCGCCTGCGTCGGGTGACTCGCAGGGCGGCCCCGGCGAGTGGTGGGGCCCGCGCTTCCCGGAGCGCGCGGGACAGGTCCTCGAGTGCTTCGGCACCACCACCGGGCCCGTGTACGTGTGGACCTACCCGACCGAGAACGCGTTCATCATCGCGCAGCCGGACAAGAGCTGGACGTTCAGCAAGCTCGAGACCTGGTGGGAGGATAACTCGGTATGACGCCCTCGGCCCAGTACTCCCGGATGCCAGGCGGCGGGATCTCCCGTCGGCCGCTGCACATCATCATCCTGGCGGACTGTTCCTGGGGGATGAAGGGCGAGAAGATCCAGGCGCTCAATTACGCGATCGCCGACATGATGCCGCACCTGGCGGAGTGGGAGCGGGACCAGGAGCAGGCCCAGGTGTTCGTCAGGGCGATCGCGTTCGCGACCGAGCCGCGCTGGCACATCAAGGACCCGGTCCCTGTCACGGGCATCAGGTGGAGGCCGCTCCAGGCGGTGCCCAAGGGGCTGACCAACATGGGCCCGGCGTTCAGGCTGGCGGCGGAGGCGCTCGGTCCCGGGCAGATCGAGCGCCGTGCGCTGCGCCCCGCGCTGCTCTTGATCACCGACGGCCTGTCGACCGACAAGCCGGGGGAGTTCGAGGCCGGACTTGCGGCGCTGATGGCACAGCCCGCGGGGAAGGCCGCGCTGCGGCTGTCCATCGCCATCGGCCGTGACGCGCAGTCCGAGGCACTGAACAGGTTCATCGGCGACCCGAGCGTCCCGGTGATCGTGGCGGACAGCACGGAGGACATCGCCGACCGGCTGGTGGCGGCCTCGCTGGCCGTGTCGCGCATGTCGGAGTCGGGCGCAGACCGCGGCGAGGTGGCGCGCAAGCTCTTCGGCATGCAGTCAGGGGTGGACGTGCCGTCCGCCATCTTCAACCAGGACACCATCATCTGACGGCCATGACGAGCGAACGCCTCCCCGTCACCTGGCGGGCCATGATCGGCACAGCCCGCGGGGCCGCGCACGACGCGCGCGGCCTGCCCAATCAGGACAGCGCAGAGTCCCTTGGCATCGGCCAGTCGGACGGGATCGTCGTCGCGGTCGCCGACGGGCACGGTCACGACCGCCACTTCCGCAGCGCCGCCGGCTCCAAGCTGGCGGTCCGCACGGCATGCGCGGTGGTCGAGAAACTCGCGGCCGAGGCCGGCAAGCAGCCGTGGAGCCATGAGCAAGCCGCCGCGCTGCGCGACCGGCTGCCCGAGGCCATCGTCGCGCGATGGCGCGATGCGGTAGCGCTCGACATCGCGGCGCACCCGTACACGGCGGCGGAGCTGTCCGCGCTCGAGCAGGCCGGCGACGACCCGACCATCCCCTACGGTTCCACCTTGCTCGTCGCGCTGATCGCCGGAAGCTGGCTGGTCTGCGCGCAGATCGGCGACGGTGACCTGGTCGCCGTCCGGCCGGATGGCGGTGCCTGGTCTCCGGTCAGCGGTGACGACCTGCTCGACGGTTACCGCACGACGAGCCTGTGCCAGCCGGCGGCGGTCTCCGCGTTCCGCACTGCCGTGCACGACCTGCGTGCCACGCCGCTGCTCGCGCTGCTGCTCAGCACCGACGGCTACGGCAATGCCCAGGCCGAGGAACCGTGGCAGCCGGTGGTCGCCAGGGACCTGGCCGAGCTCGCCGCCCGGCACGACCACGGCTGGTTCGCTGGGCAGCTTCCCAGCTGGGCGGAGCGCTGCGCGTCGGCAGCGGGCAGTGCGGACGACACGACCATCGCGTTGCTGCTCGCGCACGGCAGCGAGCGGCTCGCCGCCGCCGCGCGCCCGGCGTCCGGGCCGGACCGCGCCGCCGGCCGTTCCCTGATGGCAGAGGTGACGCGGCCCGTGCCACAGTCGTCGCTTGCCACCAGTTCACCTGGCACCTTTCACCGTGCCGCCGAATCCCACGGCGCCGGGTTCCGTCCCGCGGACTTCCCGGATGCCGCGCCTGCGCAAGCCCGGTTTTCCCGGCGCCGTGCGGTCACTGCGGGGATCGCCGCCGCGGCGGCCGCGGCGGCGATCGCCGCCGCGGTGGTCATGTCGCAGTCATCGGGCTCCGCCCAGCGGCCGCCGGCGCCTCAGCCAACCGGGCAGCCCGCCCCCCGGGCGACGCTCTCGCCATCGGCCGCCGCGAGCACGTCGGCGGCGCCGCGCGAGTCAAGCGGCACGCCGGCCGGGCCGGCCAGCCGGCCAGGGAATCCCTCGGCCGGCGGCTCCGCCACCGGGCCGAACGTCACGGGCACCACGCCGGGCGGTGCGACCCACGGTCAGCCGACCGCCACAAGGCCGACAGGGAACCAAGGGGGGTAAGCGTCGTGGACCCGCTGATACAGCCAGGCCAGACGCTGCGAATGGAACGCGGCCAGGCGGCCGTCATCGTGGAGGACCGGATCGGTGAGGGCGGCGTGGGCGTCGTGCACCGGGCCAGGCTGAACGGGGCGCCGTTCGCGGTGAAGTGGTACCGCCCTGGACCGTTCATGGAGGAGCTGCGCAAGTCCATCACCGCACTGCTGCAGCGCGGTCGTCCGCCGCACAAGTCCTTCGTCTGGCCGATCGACCTGGTCAGCTCCGGCCAGGTTCCCGGGTTCGGTTACGTGATGCCGTTGCTCGAGCCGAGGTTCGTCTCGCTTGCGCACATGCTGAACCTGCAGGACCAGCCGTCCTTTCGCGTGGTGACCACCCTGGGCAGGGAGCTCGTCGAGGCCTTCGCCGTGCTGCACGCCACCGGCCTGTGCTACCGGGACATCAGCTTCGGCAACGTCCGGGTGGATCCCGATGCCTGCGAGGTCGCGATCATCGACGTGGATCACATAGGGCCCGACGGTGGTCAGGCGCTTGTCAAGGGCACCGGCAAGTTCATGGCGCCCGAGGTGCTGCGCGACGAGGCGCTGCCGTCGACGGTTACCGACCTGCACTCCCTGGCGGTGTTCCTCTTCTACATGCTGATGCATGATCACCCGCTTGAGGGCCAGCGCACCGACGCCTCCTACCACTGGGAGGGTGAGCGGCCGCCGGAGATCGACCTGATCGTGCAGAACTTCGGCGACTCGCCACTGTTCGTGTTCGACCCGGCCGACCCGGCGAACCGGCCGCTGCCCGGCGAGCCGGTGAACCTATGGTGGTCGATCTATCCGCTGAGCTTCCGCCGGGTGTTCACCCAGGCCTTCACGGTGGGGCTGCGTGACGCGTCCCTTTCCGGCCGGGTCATCGAGAGCACCTGGCGGCGGGCGCTGCTCAGCCTGCATGACAGCGTCGCGCCCTGCCCAGGCTGCGGCGCTGCGGCGTTCTACGACCAGGAACGGCCCGATCAGCGCTGCTGGGGCTGCCATCAGCCGCTGCCGGTGCCGCCACGGCTTGAGCTGCCCGGCGGCACGCTCGTGCTGTCCGAGGGCGCGACGGTGACCAGTCACCACCTGTACCGCGACCGCGGCTACCGGCAGACCCAAGCGGTGGTCGAGGCGCATCCTGGCCGGCCCGGCCGGGTCGTGCTCAGGAACCTGACCGACAAGACCTGGACGGTCGCCCCGGAGGGCGAGGCGCCAAGGCGCGTCCCGCCGAGCATGCGCCTCGGCGTCCGGCCGATGACGATTGACTTCGGCGGGACCGCGGGCCGGATCGTCTTACCTCAGGGCACCACGATGACCGGGCAGCGGGCATTACGCGCGAGCCAGCTCGGCACCGAGCCGATCAGGTGGTGCCAGAAGTGCCGCGGCGCGCCGATCACCAGCGCGTCGGCGCTGAACTCGGCGGCGATCGCGGCCAGTTCCCGTGCCGGGCTGCCGCGCCGCGTGCGCACGTGCACCTCGAGCTCGCTGGCGTCGGCGGCCTGGTCGAGCTCGGTGAGCAGCCAGCGCTCCAGTGAGTCCGCGTCCCGCAGCAGGCCGACCACCTGTCCGGTGAGCGGCTCGCAGTACACGCCTGGCGAGGTCACGTAGACCATGAGCAGCGGCCGCCCGAGCCGTCGGGCCATCCCCGCGGCGTAGGCGAGCGCATTGCGCGCAGCGGCCGACCCGTTGTACCCGGCGACGACGGGATGCGCGAGCGATATCGGTGGCGACTGGGCGGTGTGCTGTACCGGTTCCGGGCGCAGCCGATCCTGCTGGCGGCGCTCTGGCCGCCGCTGTTCAGGCGTCCCCTCATCCGGGGAAAGCTGGTCCATCTCCGCGTCCTTGCGGCCACTGGTGGTCAATGGTTTTGTTATAGCAAGCATTCGCAAGCAGGTTAACCGGATCGTCTGCCTCAGCTGAGGAAATGCCCCATCCTGCGGGAGTTATTCGGGGCGCGCTGGCAGAACTATAGAGACCGGGTCGGCAGCTGCGGAAGATGTTGGACCCCGGGAACACCAGGAGACCCGGTAGAAACGGACATTTCATAAGAGCGGCCACTCACCACCAAGAAAGGAAGTAACGGGCTTCCGCTGCCCGGGGCCCTGGCGAGGTGGCACCATGAAGATGTGGTGGCAGAGCAGGCGCACCCAGCGTGGGGGAATGGAGCAGCAGCTACCCCTCCTCCGGGTCGGCTCGCAGGGCGGAGCGACAAGGAGCGGGTAGACGCCACCGCGCGCGCCGTCATCGAGTCCGCGGCCGACGCGATCGTCGCCTTCGGCACGGACCGGACAGTGATGCTGTGGAACCCGGCCGCGGAGCGGATGTTCGGCTGGGCCGCCGACGAGGTGATCGGCCTTGATCCGCCGACGATCCCCGAGGAGCTGGCCGCCGAGCACAACGCGGTCTTCGAGCGGGTCCGCGGCGGCGGGCAGATCTCGTTCGCCACCAGGCGGATACGCAAGGACGGGTCGGTGCTCGACGTGCGCATCGACACGAGCGCGCTGACCGACGGCAACGGCGAGGTGCTCGGCTGGGTCAACATCTGTCACGAGACCGGCGAGGACGACGTCGCCAGGCACTACATGGCCGAGCGGGCACGCGTGGTACGCCGACTCGGCGACGTGGTCGCCGACATGAACGCGCAGCGCGACCTGGAGTCGGTGCTCGACCGGATCGCCGCCAGCCTGCGCGAGCTCACCGGTGCGGACGCCGGCGGGTTCGTGCTCATCGAGGAGGACAGGCTCCGGCTCGTCTCCACCGCCGGCCTGCCCGCCAGGCTGCGCGGCCGGGTGGCCTCGCTGTCGAGCAGCCTGGTGGGGGAACTGCTGCGGTCGGGCAAGACGGTGATGATGGCGACCGGCGAGTCCGGCGGATTCGATGACCTCATCTGGTCGGCACTGCCCGGCCTGCACACGATCGCGCTCAGCCTGTCGCACGTGGGCGGCCGGCCCTACGGCGCGCTTTACGCGCTCTACAGCCGCAGGGCGCTCAGCCACGTCGAGCTTGAGCTGCTCGAGTTGCTCGCCGGGCACGCCGGCGTGGCGCTCACCAACGCCATGGCGTTCGAAGAGGTGGTCAAGCAGCGCGCACACGAGCGGGCCGTCATCGACGGCAGCGCCGACGGCATCGCGGTGCTCGACGAGGCGGGCAACGTCAAGCAGTGGAACCCCGCCGCGCACCTGATCACCGGCACGCAGGCCACCGAGGTTATGGGCGCGCCGCCGCCGTTCCCGCTTCCCGCCCCGGGCGAGCGGCGCACGCACAAGCTGCCAAGCGGGCGCTGGATCGACGTGCTGTGCACCGAGCTCGGCGACGGCGGCGAGAAGGTGGTCGACTTCCGCGACGTCACCGCGGCCAAGGAACTCGAAGAGGCCAAGGACCTGTTCCTCGCGACGACCAGCCATGAGCTGCGCACGCCGATCACCGTGGTGCAGGGGTTCGCGTCCACGCTGGCCAGCCGGTGGGAGCAGCTGTCGGATACCGACCGGCGGGCCGCCGTCCGTACGATCGCGGAACGCGCCGGGTCGCTCGGCCGCCTTGTCGAGCAGCTACTGCTCGGCGCCCGGGCCGGCGCCGACGCGCTGCCGGTGACTAACGGGCCGTTCGACCTGGCCGCGCTGCTGCGCGCGGCTGTCGTGTCGTTCAGCCCGCTGTCCGACAAGCACAACGTGGTGGCGGACGTTCCCGGCGACCTGCCGCTCGCCAGCGGCGACTCGATGGCCACGGACATTATCGTCGGCCAGCTGCTAGAGAACGCATTCAAGTACTCGCCCGCCGGCGGGACCGTCACCGTGCGTGCCCGCGGCGCGGGCACGACGATCCAGGTGGACGTCGAGGACGAGGGCATCGGGATTGCCCCAGGCGACCACGAGCGGATCTTCGAGCGCTTCGTGCAGGGCGAGACCGGCGACCGCCGCCGTTTCGGCGGTGTCGGCATCGGCCTCTATATCGTGCGGCGGCTGGCGATCGCTCAGCACGCCACGGTCGTCGCGATCACCCGGCAGGAGCACGGCACGATCATGCGGCTGACCTTGCGGGCTGCGGAATCTTAGCGCGCAACAGGGCGGTCACCCGCAGACATCGGGGGGTACGGGGGGTCGTCCACCCGGATAACAACCGCGCTTGTTCGCGGTGGCGGGGCTCGCCGCCCGTCGCGGCCAGGTACTCGTCGATGACACCGGGAACGTCGTCGCTGTCCCGCAGGATCTGGCCGGCCTCCATCCAGATCACGCGGTTGCAGCTCTGCTCGATCTCGCCGAGGTTGTGCGCGACAAGGAAGACCGTGCCCGCCTCGTCGCGTAGTTCCTTGATCCTGTTGTGGCTCTTGGTGCGGAACGCGGCGTCGCCCGTGGCAAGCGCCTCGTCGATCATCAAGATCTCATGGCTCTTGGCGGACGCGATGGCGAACCGCAGTCGCTGGGCCATGCCCGTGGAGTAGGCGCGCATCGGCAGATCGATGAAGTTGCCCACGCCGGAGAAGTCGACGATCTGCGGGTACCTGGTCTTGACCTCGGCGGGCGGCATGCCCATCGCCAGGCAGCCGAGCACCACGTTGCGCTCTCCGGTGAGGTCGTCGAGCAGTGCGGCATTCACGCCGAGCAGGGCCGCCTCGCCGGAGGTGTACACCGCGCCCTGCTCCGCGGGCAGCAGCCCGGCAATGGCGCGCAGCAGCGTGGACTTGCCGGACCCGTTCCTGCCGATGATCCCCACCACGTCGCCGTGGTTCACCACGAACGAGATGCCGCGGATGGCGTGGACTTCCCTGATGGAGACCCGGCGCTGCCTCCTCATGAGGCGCATCAGCGAGGTGGCCGCGGTTCCCTTGTTACCGCCCGCGCCGTAGACGCGGTAGACCACGTGCAGGTTGTCGACCACGACGGTCGGGTCAGCCATGGTGACACTCACTTGTTAGCTCGGCGGGCACAGCGGTCAGCTGTCATCTGACGTTACCGCCTTGGCAGGCGCACATGTGCATTCATGTGGGGACAGCGCGGGGCATTGTGTCACATAACACTACGGAAATCTGGAGTTTACGGTTTCACGGAGTTCTCACGGGGCATTTCCGCCATGCCGGGTTCGTACAGATCCACGGACGGGGCGGATGTTCATGGAGGTGGGTACGTCGAGCGTGCAGATGCTCCCGTATACAGCCTCTAGCGTTGGCGTGGCTCGTCGGCGTCTGATCGGCGACCTCACCGATGCTGGCGTCTACGAGGCTACTGCATGTGACGCCGGTCTTGTACTGAGTGAACTTATCAGTAATGCGCTCCGCCACGCCACACCGCTGCCTGGAAGCCTCATCAGGGTCTCCTGGTGCCTGAACGGTGACTGTATCGAGGTAGCGGTGAGCGACGGCGGCGGGCCGACCGTGCCCATGATCAACAAGCCGGCGGCCAACGCGCTCGGCGGGCGCGGGCTCGGCATCGTGGACCGGCTGTCCTTGCGCTGGGGGGTTTACATGCGGCAGGACAGCGGCGAGACGACGGTCTGGGCGGCGCTTGCGTTCAGCGCCGATGTCGACCACCACGCGCAGGCCAGCGCCGCGAACGGGCGCGGGCACAACGGGACGGGTCCGGGACTTGTAATCGCATCGTCACGGGATGCGTAATCGCACCCGGAAGTGGTGATAATTCCCGCGGGGGATACCGCGCCGCGAAGCAGGCTCATTGCGGATAGATGCGGTGAGCGGCGACCGGGCGTGAAAGATGCGTCTCCGGGGGGATTCGTGTCCGAGTTCTATGGGGTAGACAGCGAAGTCGGCCGACTGCGCACGGTGCTTGTGCACCGGCCGGGAGCGGAACTGAGAAGGGTCACGCCGAAGCACAGGTGCGGGATGCTGCTGCCTGCCCTGCCGTGGGCAGAGCGGGCACGGGCCGAGCACGACGCGTTCGCCGACGCGCTGCGGGCGGCGGGGGTAGCGGTGCTTTACCTGACCGAGCTGCTGCAGGACGCGCTCGAGTACGTGCCGGCACGGGAGCACGCGGTAGAGACGGTGACAAGCAACAGGAAGCTTGGCGAGGAGTTGCGTGGCCAGCTCGGGGAGTACCTGGCCGGCCTCAGCCCGGAGGAACTTGGCCAGGTGCTTATCATGGGCCTGGCGCGCGATGAGTTCCCCGGCGGGCGCGGTGCGGTATTCGGCTTGCTCGACGCTTGGGATTATGTCATCGAACCGCTGCCCAACCTGGTCTTCGCCCGGGACATCTGCGTGTGGATCGGCGACAGCGTGGCCGTGACGAGCCCGCCCGGCCGCCGCCAGGAGGCGGAGCTCGCCGCGATCGTGTTCGCGCATCACCCGATGTTCACCGGGACCAAACGGCTGTACGAACCTGGGCACGAGCTGCTCGCAGGCGGCGACGTGCTGCTGCTCGCACCAGGCGTGGTGGCGATCGGCATCGGCGCGCAGACCTCGCCCGCTGGCATGGAGCGGCTGGCCAGGCGGGTGCTCGACACAGGATTCGCGCACACCGTGCTCGCCGTGCTCCTCGATTCCGCCGTCGGCGAGTGCCTCGACACGCTGTGCACGGTCGCCGGGCCGGACACCGTGGTGATGCGTCCCGACGTCGCTTACTCGCTCGTTGCGCGGACGATCATCCAGCGGGGTGAGGGCGGGCTCCGGCTGTCCCACCCGCGGCCGTTCCTTGAGGCCGCGGCGAACGCCATGGGGCTGGACGGGCTGCACGTCATCGAGACCGGGCTCGGGCCTGGCCGCGGCGGCCCCGCCAGGCCCGAGTCGCTCGGCGGTCCTGGAGCCCAGTGGGACGACGCAGGTAACCTGCTCGCCCTCGGGCCGGGGACGGTGATCTCCTACGAGCGGAACGGGCTGACCAACGCACGGCTTGAGGCAGCGGGCATCGACGTGATCCGCGTTGCAGGCGGCGAGCTGGCCGGCTGCCGCGGCGGCCCGCGCGCCATCTGCTGCCCGGTTGGCCGGGAACCGGCGGTAATGCCGGAACCAGTGGCCGGCGACGAGCGCGCCGCATGAGTGGTGAAGCGGGCAATGCTACGGCACGTGGCGCCTGTTACGTGGCGATACGAGGTTTGATGTGAGTTAGCAGATTGTGAATTCGACCACACTCGGGGCCGTCATGCCTAGCGTTTCGCCCGTACGGGGCGGTATGGTTCCTGCCGTGGAGCTGAAAGTCTCAAGTCGATCTCAGGGTGATCACGAGCTTGTGATCGCGATCGGGGAAATCGACCTCTACACCGCTCCGCGGCTACAGAGCGAGCTCACCGCAGTCATCGCCAGTGCAGCCCCGGCGTCACGTGTCGTGGTTGACATGTCAGGGGTGGAGTTCTGCGACTCTACCGGCATGAACGTGCTGCTGTCCTGCCTGAGGCAGGCGCGTGAGCGCGGCGGCGAGCTGGAACTCGCCGCGCCGCGCCCGGCGGTGCGGAAGATCTTGTCGGTGACCGGTCTCGACGCCGTGTTCACCGTGGCCGATTTCCCGGCAACAAGCTAAGTCGCGAAAGAGACGCCCCCGGTGCGGCTAGCATCGGGGTCATGCCGCCTGTCGCAGTCGTCATCCCGGCGTACAACGAGGCCGAGCGGATCGGCGAGACGGTTGCCGCGGCGCTGTCGCTGCCTGGCGTCGACGCCGTGGTCGTCACAAGCGACGGCTCAACGGACGCCACGGTTCGCCATGCGAGAAACGCGGGCGCGACCGTGTGGCGGTCGCCGCGCAACCAGGGTAAGGCGGCCGCCATGCTCGCGGGGGCGGCGGCGGTGCGCAAGCTGGACCAGCGCGATCCGGCGGACGGCCCACGCCACCTGCTGTTCCTTGACGCTGACCTAGGGCGGACTGCCGCCAACGCGGGGCCGCTCATCGAGCCTGTCAGCCACGGCGCGGCCGATATGACCACGGCGGTCTTCACCAATCGCGTCAAGCTTGGCGGGCACGGCTTCGTTGTCCGCCTGGCAGGCGCGGGCATAAGGCGGGCGACCGGCTGGACTCCGGCCCAGCCGCTCAACGGCCAGCGCTGCCTGACCAGGGCCGCCTTCGACGCGGCATGCCCGCTCGCCCGCGGATTCGGCGTTGAGACCGCGATGATGATCGACCTCAAGCGCAAGGGCCTGCGCATTGCCGAGGTCGAGGTGGACATGGCACACCGCGCCACCGGCACCGACCTCGCGTCGCAACTGCACCGTGCCCGTCAGCTCGCGGACGTTGCCCGCGCCCTCGCAACGCGCGTAGCCCGGTGAGCCACCATCAGGTAACTCTGTGTGATTGATATAGTGTTGCGCGTGACAATAATCGTGATCGCTGCAGCCGGGGCCGTGGCCGGGATCATCGGAATCGTGATGGGCATTGCCGCGAGCCGGCGGGCTACCCGCGCCGTCCGCGAGTGCAATGAGCTGGTGCAGGGGGCCGTCGGCTCGTACGGCACCGTCGACCCGAAGGCGCTGCGGGATATCGCCATTGTCAGGTACGACGCGCTGAACGAGATGTCCGGTCAGCTGTCGTTCTCCCTCGCGCTGCTCAATGCGGTGGGCGACGGCGTGGTGCTCAGCTCCATCAACGGGCGTGCCGAGACACGCACCTACGCCAAGCCGGTGGTCGCGGGACAGGGCGAGCAGGAGCTGTCGCCAGAGGAGGCGCAGGCCGTGCACTCCGCGCGGGCCGGTGCGGGGATGCCAGCGGCGGGCCTGGGATCCGGCCGCCGTGACCGTGCACCGGGGCGCGCCGCCGCTACGGCATGATGGGTCCATGCGCTATGCCTACCTTGGCCCCGAGGGGACGTTTACTGAGACCGCCGTCGCGGCACTGGCCCGATCGCGAGCCCACGGCGACGTCCAGCTGGTGCCATGCTCGTCGGTCGGCTTGACCCTGGGGGCGGTGCGCGACGGCACGGCCGACCGGGCGGTGGTCCCGATCGAGTCGTCCGTCGAGGGCATCGTCACCGCAACCGTCGATGACCTGGCGGGCGGCGGGGACCTGCTCATCCGGGCGGAGACCCGGCTGCCCATCGAGTTCGCGCTGCTCGCGCGGGACGATACCAGCCTCGCCGACGTGAAGACGGTGGGCGGTCACCCGCAGGCGGAGGCACAGTGCCGACGATGGCTGGCGGCAAGCCTGCCCGGTCGCGAGTGGATGCCGTTCCCGTCTAACGCCGAGGCCGCCCGCCGGGTCAGCGAGGGAGACCTGGACGCCGCCCTGGCGTCGGCGGCGGCGGCGGACCGCTACGGCCTCGCGGTGCTCGCCCCCGACGTGCACGACAGGTCGAACGCGATGACCCGTTTCGTCGAGGCGGCGCCGCCTGGCTCGCTGCCCGCGCCGACGGGTGCGGACCGGACCTCGCTCGCCGCGTACCTCGCGGACGACCACGCCGGCGCGCTGATGGAGATCCTGACCGAGTTCGCGGTCCGCGGCATCAACCTGTCCACCATCCAGTCCCGGCCGACCGGGGACGGCCTCGGCAGCTACTTCTTCTTCATCGACTGCGAGGGGCACATCGACGACGCGCGCGTCGGTGAGGCGATGATGGGCGTGCGGCGGGTGTGCGCCGAGGTCCGGTTCCTCGGCAGCTACCCGCGCAGCGACGGAGGGCGGACCCAGGTCCGCCCCGGCACGTCTGACCCGGAGTTCGCCGACGCGGCGGCGTGGCTTGCCCGGCTGAGGTACGGCCGAGCCTAAAAGATGCCTGGGCTAATCGGGTCCCTGGCGAACAGGCCAGGGAGTCAAAGGTAAGGGCCGGAGCCGCGGTGCGGCTGCTGTTCCTGCTCCTGCGCGGGCATGAGCCCTGGCGGCAGCGCGCGGCGCATCTGCTCAAGCTGCGCCCGTGCCGCCATCTGCTGTGCGAACAGCGTGGTCTGGATGCCGTGGAAGAGTCCTTCCAGCCAGCCGACCAGCTGCGCCTGCGCGACGCGCAGCTCAGCTTCGCTCGGCGTCGCGTCTCCGAACGGCAGCGACAGCCGCTCAAGTTCCTCAACAAGCTCGGGGGCGAGCCCGTCCTCGAGCTCCTTGATGGAGTTCTGGTGGATCTCCTTGAGGCGCGCGCGGCTCTGCTCGTCGAGCGGCGCGGACTTCACCTCCTCGAGCAGCTGGCGGATCATCGAGCCGATCCGCATGACCTTGGCCGGCTGCTCGACCATCTCGGTGACCGAGCGCTCCGCTCGGCCATCCCCAAGCTCATCCTGGGCGGACCCGACGGCCATGCCGTCCGGCCCGACGACGACGACCTGGGGCCTGCCTTGATCCTGTGGGCTGATTTCGTCGCTCATGGCTTCCACGCTATCGGGTTCGCGAAGTTACTCGGTGCGCAAGAGGATCTTCCCGGTATGGCTGGACGCGGTCATGATCCGGTGCGCCTCCTCCGCCTGGGACATGGGCAGCTCACAGTGGATGACGGGGCGAATAACGCCCGCGTCGACGAGCGGCCAGACGTTAGCCGCCACCGCGGCGACGATGGCCGCCTTCTGCTCCGCGGGGCGCGCGCGGAGCGTGGTGGACATGATCGTGCCGCGCTTGGCCATCAGCGCGCCCAGGTCGAGCTCGGCCTTGCGGCCCTGCTGCAGCCCGATGTTCGCGATCCGTCCGTCCGGCGCGAGCGCGGCGATGTTCTTGCTCAGGTAGCCGGCGCCGATGATGTCAAGTATCACGTCCGCCCCGTGGCCGCCGGTGGCTTCCATCAGCCTTTCAACGAAGTCGTCCTCACGGTAGTTGATCATGATGTCCGCGCCGAGCTTCGCGCACGCGTCCAACTTCTCCCGCGTCCCTGCGGTCACCGCCACGGTGGCGCCGAAGTGCTTGGCGAGCTGGATCGCCGTGGTGCCGATGCCGCTGCCGCCGCCGTGGACAAGCAGCGTCTCGCCCTTCGCCAGCCGGGCGCCCTGGAACACGTTGGAGTACACCGTGCAGACAGTCTCGGGCAGCGCGGCGGCCTTGATAAGCCGGGTGGCCTGTGGAAGCGGCAGCAGCTGGCCGACAGGGACCGCGACCTTCTCGGCGTAGCCGCCGCCGGCCAGCAGCGCGCACACCTGCTCACCCTGCCGCCAGCCGGTCACGCCGTCGGCTACGGCCGCGATGGTGCCAGAGCACTCGAGGCCCGGGTAGGGCGGCGCGCCGGCGGGCGGCGGGTAGGCCCCCTGGCGCTGCATCATGTCGGCCCGGTTGACCGCGGACGCGGCCACGTCGATGACCACCTCGCCCGATCCGGGTACCGGGTCGGGCACCTCGGTCCACCGGAGGACTTCTGGACCGCCTGGCTCGGTGATGACAACTGCGTGCATAGGTGCCTCCTCGCGCGGGAAGTCCAGTGTCAGGGTCTGATCTGGTCACCGGGTCGGGGTGAACTGTGCGATGAGCTGACGATATCGCGGCAGCCCGCGGGGACGCCCGCGGCGGCGTGCCTTCATGAGCACGGCAAGAGACAGCGGGTGGCTAGTGGGGGCGGCCCATGACACCGAACGAGCATGACGATCCAGAGAAGTCCGAGGAACTACCGGCCACGGAGCTCTACCCATTCGCGTCCGTTTCCCCGGGAGGTCTTGACGACACGATGCCGGACCTCCCGGCCATGGAGCAGTTGCCGGGCTCGCAGGCGTTCCCTGACCCCGGCTACCCGGAGATGCCGGCCACGGCGGGCGAGCATGCGGGCGCCGTCGCACCGCCCGCATCCCCGCTCGCGCCGCCCGCGCCGCCGCCGGGGCCGCCCGCGCCGCGCGGGCTACCGGACAGGTCGGCGGACGGGCCAAGCGCGCGGTCCTGGCCACTCCCACCCGGACCGCCTCCACGGGAGTTCTTCCAGCCCATTCCGCCGCCGCAGCAGGCCCACGCGCCGCAGCCCACCCCGCAGCCCACCTCGCAGCCCGCCTCGCAGCCCGCCTCGCAGCCCGCCTCGCAGCCCGCCTCGCAGCCCGCCTCGCAGCCCGCCTCGCAGCCCGCCTCGCAGCCCGCCTCGCACCCCTCGTCGTCGCCGCAGGCGGCCGAGGCACAGAAACAGGTCTGGCCGGCCGACCCGTACGCGCCGCCGCGCGCGCCCGCCGCAGCGCCGCCGCTGCACGGCCCGTCGGTGCCGTGGTCACAGGTGCGCGCCGCCGCGGATCACGAGGCGGCCGGTGAAGAGCTGGCCACGCCGCCGTCGCTACCCGCGCACGCGAGGGCCAGGCCTGACGCCGCGGCTCCGCCGGCCGCCGCCACCACGGCGGAGGAACTCGCGCAACGGCCAGCCTCGGAGGCGCTCACGTCCGACCTGCTGCTGCCCGGCAAGCCGGCGGCACCGGACGGCGGCTGGCGGCAGGCGGTGTACCACCTCACCGGAGGGCTCGTCCGCGTCGGCGAGTCGTCCGTGAGCGCGCGCCGCCGCGACCTGATCAGCCGGATCAGGACCCCGGTGGCCGGCGGCCACTTCCGGATCGCCGTGCTCAGCCTCAAGGGCGGCGTCGGCAAGACCACGACCGCCGTCGGCCTCGGCGCCACCCTGGCCTCGCTGCGCGGAGACCGGGTCATCGCGGTGGACGGCAACCCGGACCGTGGCACCCTCTCTGAGAAGGTCAAGCTCGAGACCACGGCGACCATCCGCGACCTGCTGAACAGGCGCGCCAACGTGGGCAGGTATGCCGACGTCCGCGCGTACACCTCCCAGGCGCGGAGCAGGCTGGAGATCCTCGCGTCCGACCGCGACCCCGGTGCCTCCGTGGCGTTCAGCGCCGACGACTACCGCGCGGTGGCCAGCGTCCTCGAGCACTACTACGCGATCTGCATCACCGACTGCGGCACCGGGCTGCTGCACTCGGCGATGGCGGGCATCCTTGCGCTCGCCGACCAGATCGTGCTTGTCAGCTCCCCGTCCGTGGACGGCGCGCGCAGCGCGAGCGCGACGCTGGACTGGCTTGACGCTCACGGATACGGCGATCTGGTCCGCAACGCCGTGGTCGTGCTGTCTGCCGTCCGCCGCAAGGGCAAGGCCATGGTCGACCTCGACCGCCTTGAGCAGCACTTCGCCGCCCGCTGCCGGGCCGTGGTGCGCATACCCTACGACCCGCACCTGGAGGAGGGCGCCGAGGTGCACCTCGAGTACCTTGACACCGAGACCGCCGACGCCTACCTACGCCTCGCCGCCCTGGTGGCCGACGGCTTCACCTTCCGGCGCTAGCCTCTCCAGGCTCGGCCCCCGCCGTCCGCCCCTGACCTGTTACGCTCAGCGACCCGCCGTCTGCCCTGACCGGTTCGGCCCGGCCCCCCGCCGTTCACCTCCACGTGCGCCGGAGGCCCTCTCGCTCGCGTAAGGTTGTCGTACACAGGAGGGCTCGCCTAGTGGCCGATGGCGGCAGTCTTGAAAACTGCTGAAACGGGTGACCGTTTCCGTGGGTTCGAATCCCACGCCCTCCGCCATTTTTGATCAGTTAACAACGGGATATCCCGGACAGGCGGCTCACTCCTTCCCTCAGCGCTCGGCGATTGCATGATCATGAAGAGTTTTAGGTGTTCCTGTGCCTATAAGTCTTCACAACACCACAAATCTTCAGGATCATGCGTTGCGCAGGCGGCTGCAGGGGCTGGCGGGAAGCACGTGACCCTGAGGTGGCGGCTCGGCAATCACGCGCCTCGCGGTTCCGCGCCGCTTGCCGCCCATCGCAGGCCTGCGGCGGCGCGAGAGTCCCATCGCGGCCCCCTTGGCCCCTTGGCCCCTTGGCCCCTTGGCCCCTTCATCCTGATGTTTCCTGCCTGCCAGATTCCGGGTCGACAGGCAGGATGAAAAGAGTTCACT
>Ga0335078_10003444_pt1 | contig 23555 bp, 24 predicted proteins | sample Lox_Sample_32_FD_206711 | JGI IMG/M metagenome (GOLD analysis project Ga0335078, IMG submission 206711) | Soil microbial communities from Loxahatchee National Wildlife Refuge, Florida, United States - Lox_Sample_3.2 | ecosystem: Environmental > Terrestrial > Soil > Wetlands | place: USA... | reverse complement strand
CACCCAGGCGGGATAGCCGGCCGCATGCTCGTGGATGGCGCTCTGTTTCGCCGCCACGAGTTCCTTGACGTGCTCGGACGTCATGTCGCTGTACTTGTATCCGTAAAGCGCGCGCCACGCGCCGATCCATTCGGGATTCTCGGGACGAGTGCGCAGAGGTCCGGGCCCTTGCTCCAACGTGTCGCAGGGCAGAGCATCGTACTCGTCATCCGGTTTCTGTCCCTCGGCCACGTAGCGCAACGGGTGCGCGTGATTGTCGATGGCTTTGGTCTCCTGAATGACCTTGGCAAGCGCCGGATCCACCTGCGCCATCGCCCCGGACGCACAGAGCGCAAAAAGAATCACCGCGCAAATCCTCAACCCTGCACCCGCCTCTCTTTGCCGGCCCAGAATCTCTCTCGCAATTCCCGCTTGACGATCTTTCCGGTGCCGGTCTTGGGCAGCGCATCCTCCACGAACTCGATGGCACGCGGCATTTTGAATTTCGCGATGCGTTGTTCAAGAAACGCGCACAGCTCCGCCTGGGTGAGTTGTGCCCCCGCTTTCCGCACCACAAATGCCACGGGAATTTCCCCCCATTTGGCGTCTGGCGCAGATACCACCGCGCATTCGAACACCGATGGATGCGCGAAAATGGCTTTCTCTACCTCAATCGACGAGATGTTCTCGCCGCCGCTGATGATGATGTCTTTCTTGCGATCGACAATGTGGATGTAATTCTCTTCGTCCCAGACCGCCATGTCCCCCGTATGCAGCCAGGCATCGGTCATCACAGCCGCCGTTCCTTCAGGCTCCAGGTAATAGCCATCCATCACGTTGTCTCCGCGGATAACCACCTCGCCGATGGCCGTCATATCGCGCGGCACATCGCGCATATTCAAGTCCACCACGCGAATCTCGTTGGCCGGCAGCGGCCAGCCGGCCATGGAGCGATGCAAGATACGATCGGCCTCGTCTTTGAATTTGACCGTCGACTTATCTCGCGCCGAAGTCGCCACGGGCGCCGTCTCCGTCAGCCCGTAACCGCCAAGCACCTGGCAGCCGAACGCGCGCTCCATGCGCGTGATGAGTTCTTCCGAAGCCGCCGCCCCACCGATGAAGATGTGCTTCATGCTCGAATAGTCGTATTGGCCGAGATCCGGCGCATTCAACAGCGCATTGGCCATGGTGGGAACAAGCGCCATCGCCGTAGCGCGTTCCTCCTGAATCAGCCGGAAGACCGTAGTGGGCTCGAAGCGCCGCACCATGATTTGTTTCAGCCCCAGCAAAGCCGCAGTCTGCGGGCGTCCCCATCCATTGGCGTGAAACAACGGTATGGTGTGCAGCTCCACGGAATCTTCCTCAGGGTTGTACGTCGTGGCCACCGAGAGGCCATGCAGGTAGAGCGTGCGGTGCGTCAACGTGACGCCTTTGGGCGTGCCGGTCGAGCCGCTGGTGTAGAACAGCTCGGCCATCGAGTTCTCATCGATGGTAGTGTAGTCCACGCGTTCGGGCCGCCCCGTCGCAATCAGTTCTTCGTAGAGCATGTCCGCTGCCGGGACCTTGTCGTCCACGGTGACGTAGCGCTCGATCGATGGGCAGGATTTGCGAAGCATCTCCACCAGCGGCGCGAAGTCATTTTCGAAAATCAGCATGCGCGCACCCGCATGATTGAGAATGCCGGTGAGCTCCGCGGGCGTCAGCCTTACGTTCAGCGGCATCACCGTGGCCCGCGCCATCGGCACACCGTAATAACCCTCGATCAACTGGTGATTGTTGAAACTCAGATAGGCGACGCGATCGCCGGGCTGAATGCCATGCTGCACCAGAGCATTCGCCAGCCGCTCGCAGCGCTCGCCAAGCTGGGCGTAAGTGAATCGCTTGGCGCCCGATACTACTCCCACTTTTTTCCCGAACAGATCCACGCCCCGGTACAAGAAGCGAATGGGCGTGAGCGGCACGATCATAGAATCCCCTCCGTGAAATTCTGGATTGTACGACGGAACGGGGTGCGGATGCTCAACCGGCGAGTCCCGGATACCATACGCGCGTGCCTTCGATTCTCGCGAACGAGGTGAGCTTGTGCGGCTGGCGGCGCATGGCGGTCAAAATGTCCTCGACGGGAATGCCCCGTGCCGTCAAAGCATCGGCCACCAGCGAGCGATGACAGCGCCAGGGCACAGCCTCAGCGCACATGATCGCCAGTTGCCTCCGGGCGCCCAGTTCGATCAGCCGCTCCATCGCCGCCGCGAATGCCGGCGTCTGCATGTAATCCGCATAGCCGCGAAAACTGTCGTTGCGCCATGCGCTATTCGGAGAATCCTGCCGCGGGTGGCGGAGGCCGCCAAGTTCGGCCATGTGCAGATATTCGATGCCGGCGGCCTTGAGCGATCCCGGCAATGTATCACGGTTGAACTGCGGATTGATCCGCGAGCGCGGCACGGTGCGTATGTCGATCACCTGTTCGACACCGTGGGTTTGGAGAAGTTGCACAAACTCTTCAATCGGCCGCGTGGAATGGCCGACAGTAAAGACGGGGCGCACTGAACGTCAAGCCGCGCGGGGCAATTCCGCGGAGCAGGCCGCCAGATCCGCCGGTGACATAGTGACCAGATCCTTCTCCATATCCTCGCCGCTTTCAATGATGTGCTTCAAGTGCACAGCGGCCAGGCGCGAGCACCACGGATCGGTCAGCGGGTGGCCCGTTTTCTGGCTGAGTTCGAGCAGATCCGCGTGCGGCATGGCGATGGTCTTCTCGCTCCGCTCACCATCCACGCGCAGAACGAACTTCACATCCACCGTATCGCTGTGGCGCAGCGAGATCGCGGTTTGCAGCCACTTGAATTCGACTTTCCAGGTGCGGCCGAACGGATCGGGCCCCGCTTCGAACTGGCGAAAGTTCTCCATTACGTGTATGGTAACTCGTGAGAAGCGATTCCGTACGTACCCTTGGAGATGGATTGGATGAAGCGTTTTGTGAAGGTAGTAGGCATTGTAATCATAGTGGTTGTTCTCGTTCTGGCGGCCGCGATCAGTTTTACCATCGGTTGGCGACCGTTCATTGGGCCGAAGGCACGGCCCCTGTCCGAGCGCACGTTCGAACGGACCCCTCAACGCTTGGAACGAGGCCGGTACCTGGTAGAAAACCTTGGATGCTTCGATTGCCATGGAGAACATGACTGGACCCAGCACGACGCCCCGCTCCTGCCGGGAACCAAAGGCGAAGGCGCCAATTTTCCGCTGGAGGGTTTGCCGGGTCGCGTCTTCCCGCCCAACATTACACCGGATCCGGAGACCGGAGCCGGGACCTGGACGGACGATCAATTGGCCCGCGCCATACGCGAGGGGATCGGCCATGACGGCCGCGCTCTGTTCTCGTTGATGCCCTACCAGGATTTGCGCTACCTATCGGAAGAAGATTTGGCTTCCGTCGTCGTTTACGTGCGTTCGATTCCTCCCGTGCGAAAGTCCGTACCGAAGACAGAGATTATCTTCCCGGTCAAATACCTCATGCGAAGCGACCCCCAGCCTATTACGGAGCCCGTGCCCCCGCCTGACTTGTCCACGCCGGTCAGCCGTGGCAAATATCTGGTTACCATTGCGGGCTGCGCCGGCTGCCACACGCCGCAAAAGAACGGCAAGCCGATTCCGGGGCTGGAGTTTGGCGGCGGCTTCGTCCTCAAAGGCCCTTGGGGTACGGTAGCCAGCGCGAACATCACGCCCGACCCCTCAGGAATCTCCTACTATGATGAAGCTCTGTTCCTCGAGACAATCCGCACCGGCTTCGTCAAGCACGCTCGCAAAATCAACCAGATCATGGCCTGGTACAACTACCGCCATCTGACCGACGAAGACCTGAAGGCCACGTTCGCCTACTTGCGCACCCTCAAGCCGGTCAAACACAGGGTGGACAATACCGAGCCCCCCACCTATTGCAAAGTGTGCGGCTTCAGCCATGGGCTGGGAAACCAGAACTAGCTCAGCCCGGCCGTTCCGCTGTATTTACTACTCAGAATGCGAGAATATGCTTTTCAAGCGAGGTGACGTTGACGCCATTTGAACACGAACTGGATGTGTGCCGGTCGGCCGCGCTGCGGGCCGGAGAGGTCGCCCTTCGCTATCGCGAGCACGGGATCGGTTATGACAGCAAGTCCGACGAATCGCCGGTGACCGCGGCGGACCGGGAATGCGAGCGGATCTTCGCGCGGGCCTTTGAAGAAGCTTTCCCCGGCGACGGACTGCTCGGCGAGGAGGGAGCGGTGAAGCCTTCGCGCAGCGGCCGCAGGTGGATCATCGATCCCATCGACGGCACCCGCGATTACGTGCGCGGCATTCCCGTGTGGGCGCATCTGGTCGGCCTGGAGCAGGACGGCGAAGTCGTGGCCGGCGTTGCGCACTTCCCCGGACGCGGCGAGACTTACTTCGCCTCGCGTGGCGGCGGCGCGTTTTGCAACGACATTCCCATCCACATTTCCAAGATCACCTCCGTCGAGCAGGCGGTGGTCTGCCTGTCGGGCATCAATTACTTTCCCCAGTATTTGTTTTCGAACGAGCTGATCAACTGGACCAAGCCTTTCTGGTCGGTGCGCTGTTTTGGAGGCTGCCTGGATGCCATGATGGTGGCGCGCGGCGACGCCGAGGTGTGGATTGAGGCACTGGTGAAACCCTGGGACCTGGCGGGACCGAAGATCATCGCCGAGGAAGCGGGAGCGCGCTTCTCCGATTTCAAGGGCAACAACACCATCAGCGGCGGGAACGCGGTGGTCTCTGTCCCGGCGCTGGCAGACGAAGTGCTCCGTTTTTTGAAACGATGAGTCTTCAAGCGCGCACTGCCGAACTCACCGGCGTGCGCCGGTTTCAACTGACCGAGCACGAGGTTCCCGATCCGGGCCCCGGTGAAATTCAAGCTCGCGTGGCGGCGGTTGGCATCTGCGGCTCCGATCTTCACTCGTATTCCGAAGGAGCCGTGGGTGATTCGCCGTGCGTTTATCCCATGGTTCTGGGTCATGAGCCGGCGGGCGTCGTTATGAAGAACGGTCCGGGTGTCACCGGCTGGTCGCCGGGCGACCGCGCGGCATTCGAGCCCGCGCTCTACTGCTATCACTGCGAGTTCTGCCTTTCCGGACATCACAACGTCTGCGCCAACCTGCGCTTCATGAGCAACCCGGAAGAGCCCGGTTTCTTCCGCGAATTCGTGAATCTGCCGGCGCGCAACCTGCTCGCCATTCCGAAGCAGATGAGCCTTGAGCATGCGACGTTGATCGAGCCTCTGGGGGTGGTGCTGCACTCGCTGAAGCTCGCGGCAATCCAGCCGGGCGAGACGGCGGCTGTGTTCGGTGTGGGTCCGATCGGGTTGCTCACCATTGTCGCGCTGAAACTCGCGGGCGCGGGACGTGTGTGGGCGGCCGATTTTGTGGCGCACCGGCTCGAACTGGCGCGGGCTGCCGGCGCTGACGCAGTCATCGACCCGCGCACGGTTGATCCGGTCCGCCGAATCCTCGAAGACACCGGCAAGCGGGGCGTGGATGTGGCCATCGACTGCGGCGGGAAAGACCGTAGCATCAATCAATGTGCCAGCGCCACGCGCAATGCCGGCCGTGTGGTGGTGACCGCCATTCAGCCCGGCGTCGACACCGCGGTCAATCTTCACGCCATGCGCCGCAAGGAAATGACCATCTTCAACGTCCGCCGCTCCAACCACGAATCCGCGCAAGCGCTTGCCCTGCTGGCGCAAAACACTGCCCGCTTCGCACCCATCGTCACGCACACGCGCCCGCTCGACGAAATCGGCCGGGCATTTGTGCAGTTGGAGAATTACGAGGACGGTGTGGGAAAAGTGGTGATTACCAGCCCATAGCCTTTGCAACCGAGCTTGATCCTGAAACCCGTCTCACTACCGTACTTCCAGTTGAGAACGAGCCACCGCCCGAAGCGCGCCCTGTCGCGCCGCAACCGTGATTTCGTAGGTGCCCGGGTCCAACTTACTGAGCGGCAGGCGGCCCGTCACCGGGATTGCGCCCGCTTCGCTTGGTGCCACGTCCGGGCGAAGTGCGCTTACGGTGCTGCCATCCTTGCTCAAAAGAATCTCGACGGCCGGGGGCTCTGAGATGGTCCGCGACCGGTAGATCCAAAACAGAAAACTCGCCGCCTCGGCGTTCGAATACGAAGGCGACACCAGCGGAGTCACCTTCCCTTGCGGGGTGTCCAGCGGATCGCCATCGCCCGTCGGCTCCGTGTGCGCCTGCACGCTTCGCACCCATACCACGTCGCCCAATCGAAGGTCCGCCGCGGCGGCCGGCGGCACCATCAGAACACTGCGAAATACACTCGCCGAACTCGCTTCCATGTCCAGTGCGGCGACCTCCAAGTGATAGCGGCCCGCCGCGACCCGCATGGGCAGGATGATCGTCATCTGCCCTTGCCGGAAATCCACCAGTCTGTCTGCCGGGCCTTCGAAGGGCACGTCGCGCGCGGCGTGGGAAACAATCTGCCCCTGTTCGTTTTTGGCCAGCGCTAACACGGCAGCTCGGAGGCGGAACGTCTTATGCTCCGGATCGGTAGTCGCCGTCAGGCTGTTGTTGGGAATAGCCGCGACCACGCGGTAGTTGACGCCCCTTTGGTCCGCATCGAACCCCAAGGCCCCAATGTGAAATGGGAAGGCGTGCGGCACCGGTTGCTGGTCCAGGGCACGCAGCGCCGCGATTTCATAAGGCGCCACCATCTCCCCATTGATGAACGGAAGGGCATAATAACCTTGGCGGCCGGCCACGTGAATTCCGGGGCGCGAAACACGAACTTCCAGCTTGCGGAATCGTCCGTCGAAATTGGTGGACGAAGGCACATACGTAACTTCGTAATGTGAACGAATGTCCTCCATCACGCGCAACAGCGGAGCGCGCAGGTCGTTGCTATTGTCCATGGCGAAGCCGCCGGTTCCTTGGGCCAAATGGCGCGCGTTCGCCTGCAGGTCAGTGGCCTGAACATTGGGACCCGCGGTGCCACTCAGGCTTGCATTCAACGCCTCGTTGCTCATACGGGAGATTTTCACGTTCGAAGCCGTGCTGAGTCCGCGCGCATCCAGCGTGTAGAACGTAATGTTGTTGCGGTTGGCTTCGCCGATAATAGTGTCGAGCAGCTCGGGCTGCTGGGGCGGGATGGTGAGCCCCTCGCACACGAAGAGAATGGTCTTGCGTCCGGCCAGGCTCGCTTGAGCCCTCACCAGGCGCCGCAAGGCGTCGATGGTTCTCGATCCTTCCTGTTGAAACAGCATGCGTAATGCGACTTGCGCGGTGGCCAGTCTGACCGCCGCGAGCCTACGGTCGGAATCCGGCCCGCGCTCCTCGGCGGAGCCAGGTTGCAAAGGTTGAAAGGTGGCTTGGTTGCCAGTCGCCGCCGCCTGCGCGCTGTTGATGTCTTTCAGTACGTCGAGGCTCCGTCTCGCGAACTCGGTGGAGTTCGCCGCGCCCACGAACTTGACCGCCTTCAACAGCAAATCGCGGTCGGTCGTGTAAGGCTGCACAGCCTTGAGTTGGTAGTGCAGCGTAAAAACCGCGGCCCAGGTATTGGGACCCATGCCGGTGTTGAGAAAATCCTGCACGTGGCTTGAGACCTCGTGGCGGCTATTCGCGCTCAGGTTGTCAAAAACGATGGACACCAGGTTGATCTCGCGCAGAGGATCGAAGCCCGCCGCGGAGTGGCCGGCGGACGGCCCTGTGATAGAGCTGCCCGGCTCTTCAGATCCGTCGCGGTAGCGGAAACTGGTGGGCCGTTGCAACGCGCCGTCTTCAAAGATTTGCACTTCCTCCGGCTTCAGGTCCTTGATCACTTTTTGGTGCTTGTCGCGCGCGACGAAGTCGATGAGCACTTCCTGCGAGCTGCTGCGGAACGTCGCTTGTGCCACCAAAGAAGTGCCGGTCAAGAGAAGCGCGATCGGAATGGCGAGGCGAGTTCGATTCACGTTCGGGCTGATAGAGCTATCTACATCGGACTATAACATCCGCTCGCTCCCCGGCGATATGATGTCCCTCTATGACGCGCTGTCTCATTCCCTTCATCGTTCTTTCGCTCGCCGCTGCTCCTCTGAAGCACCCCATCACGCACGAAGACGTGTGGCTCATGAAACATGCCAGCGGGCTTGCCGTCAGCCCCAACGGCCAATGGGCCGTCGTCTCAGTCAGCGAACCCTCCTACGACTCCGCCAAGACCGCGAGCGATCTGTGGATCGTGCCTATCGACGGCAGCGCGCCGCCGCGCCGCCTGACCAGCACGAAGGCCGCAGAAAGTGGCGCCGTGTTTTCGCCCGATTCCGCGCGCCTGGCCTTCAGCACCAAGCGCGAAGGCGACGAAGTGGAGCAGATTTACGTGCTGCCGCTGAATGGCGGCGAAGCGCAGCGAGTCACATCCATTTCCACTGGAGCCAGCGAGCCGCAATGGCGCCCGGACGGCAAAGCCATCCTCTTCGAGAGCCGCGTCTATCCCGGCGCCAAGGACGACGAAGCCAACAGGAAGATCGCCGCCGAACGCAAAGCCCGGAAATACAACGCCCGCGTCTACGACGGATTCCCCTTCCGCTTCTGGGATCGCTGGCTCGATGATCTGAAGCCTCACGTTTTCGTTCAGACATTAGACGACGGCGCAGCACCCAAAGACCTTCTGGCCGGCAGCAAGCTCGCCGCCCTAACTGGCTTCGACGGTGTGCGCGACTTTGGCGACGCGGAACTCCAGGCGGCTTGGAGCCCTGACGGCGCCTCGATCGTCTTCACCGCCACCGCGGACAAAGATGTCTCGGCTTACGCTCCCACCACATCGCACCTCTATCGCGTCCCGGCTACGGGCGGCGAGCCGGTCGCCATCACATCCGGCCCGGAGAGCTACACCAAGCCCGCGTTTCGTCCCGATGGCAAAGCGCTCTACGCTCTGCACAATCGCCGGGGCGACGAGGATCTGTACTCGCTCTCGCGGCTGGTGAAAATCGACTGGCCACCATCCGGCGCCAAACCCAAATTGATCTCCGATGGCTGGGATCGCAGCGCCTCGAGCTTCACATTCTCTACCGACAGCAGTCGCATCTACGTTCTCGCTGAGGACCAGGGACACGACAAGATTTTTATGCTCTCGGCTGACGGCGGTCCGGTGCAGCCCGCCTTCGAAGTCACCGAGGGCGTTTATTCGGCGCTCGCAGTTCGCGAGAAAGCCCCGCAACTGGTGGCGCTCTGGGGTTCCATGATTCATCCGGACGACGTCGTCGTCGTAGATCCGCAGACCGGCGCCCGGCGCTTCCTGACGGACTTCAACAAGGAGCGCATCGAGCAGATTGACTGGCAGCCTCCCAAAGATTTCTGGTTCACCGCAAAGAACGGCAAGCGCATCCAAAGCCTACTGATTCTGCCGCCGGCGTTTGATGCTTCGAAAAAGTACCCGCTCGTCGTGTTCCCGCACGGCGGCCCGCACAACATGTCCAAAGACCAGTATTTCGTCCGCTGGAATTATCACTTGTTGACCAGCCCCGGATACGTCCTGCTCATGACGAATTACACAGGCTCCACGGGATACGGTGAAGAGTTCTCCACAGCCATCGACAAAGACGTGCTGCGCGGGCCCGCGGCGGAGATCGAGGAAGCCGCGGATGAAGCCATTCGCAAGTTCCCATTCATCGACGGCACACGGCAGGCCGCCGTCGGCGCGAGTTACGGCGGATATCTGATGAACTGGTTTGAAGGCAACACCAGGCGCTTCAAATGCCTGGTGACCCACGCCGGGCCCACCGACAACGCTTCCATGTGGGGCGCCACCGACGGCGCTTACTACTGGGAAAAACGCTACGGCGGGCCGGTGTGGGACCTAAAAAGCCAGTGGCGCGACCAGAGTCCCGAAACCTATGCCGCGAATTTCCAGACTCCCATGCTGATCACCCACGGCGAGCGCGATTACCGCGTGCCCGTCAGCGAAGGCTATGAGATGTACAAACTCCTTCAGCGCCGCCGCGTCCCCAGCCGCCTGGTCATCTTCCCCGACCACGGCCACTGGATCCTCAACGGCGAAAACTCCCGCTACCACATGAAGGAAGTCCTGGACTGGTTGAACAAATACCTGTGAGGCCGGCGTGAAGCCACAGCTGTCTGCGCTCACTCGGCGGCAATCGCTTGCTTTAGCAACCCGACAACCGCTGCTGACTCTCTTGGAAGTCCATTTCGCGAGTCCATTTCGGGGACAGGACACACAACCCCAAAACTCCTGAGATGCTGGCAGGCATTGGTTGACGGCGCCGAACGGGCCGGTGCCAACCCCGGCGGCGATATACTGCCCATGATGAAACCGCCACTCGAACGCCGTGAATTCGGCAAGGCTCTGTTCGGCACCGCGCTCTCCGCCGCCGCTCTGAGCGCGCAGCAAAAATCGCGCCCCGCGCATCCCTGGCCGCCAGGCATCAAGATCTCCGTCCAGATGCCCGGTCCCGACCCTTCCGACGAAGACCTGCAATTCGTCAATCAATTGGGCGCGCATTACCTCAACATTCCGACTAGCGGCGAGACCGCAACCTACGAACACTTCGCCAAGGTCAAATTCAAAGTGGAATCCGCCGGCCTGCGCGTCTGGAACATCGGCAACAGCGACGTCCATAACATGGAAGAGGTCACACTCAACCTTGCCGGCCGCGACAAGAAGATCGAAGACTACAAGAATTTCCTGCGCAACCTGGGCCGCGCCGGCCTCCACTACACCACCTACGCCCATATGGGCAACGGCATCTGGAGTTCCGCGCCCGAAACCACGCGTGGCGGCGCGCGCGCCCGTGCCTTCGACTTGAAAAACGCCACCGGCCACTGGGCCGGCAAGGATTTCAAAGGCCCACTCACGCACGGCCGCATTTACACGGAAAAAGAAATCTGGGATAACTACGAATACTTCATCCGGCAAGTCGTCCCCGTGGCCGAAGAGCAGGGCGTATTCATCGGCATTCATCCCGACGATCCGCCCGTCCCTATGCTTGGCGGAGTCCCCCGGTGCATTTTCGGCAACTTCGAAGGCTACAAGCGCGCGCTCGAAATCGCCGCGAGCCCCAATGTCGGCGTCTGCCTGTGCTGCGGAACCTGGCTCGAGGGCGGCGAACTGATGGGCATGGACGTCGTCGGCGCCATCCGCTATTTTGCACGCATGGGCAAATTGTGGAAGATCCACTTCCGCAATGTCAGCGCGCCCATCCCGCATTTCGTCGAGACCTTCGTCGACAACGGCTACATGGAAATGTGGAAAATCATGCGCGCGCTGCGTGAAGTGGGATTCGACGGCGCCGTCATCGGCGACCACTTCCCCGAAATGGTCGGCGGGCCGCGAGCCTGTGTGGCCTACACCGTGGGCTACATGAAGGCGCTTCTCGAACGCGCGAATGCGGAATTCGGCGGATAGTTCTTCTATACTGTCCTGGAAGGAGGATTATGCAATTCATTTCCCGTCGATGGATCGCCATCGCAACCCTACTTTTTGCGTTAACAGGCATCATCTATGCGCAGGGGCGCTATGGCAGGGCCCGCGGTCTCGTGGACCGCGTGCAAAGAAACCTGCACCGCGCCGAGGAGCTCACTCCGCCCAATGAGAAGGAAAAGGAGCGCTATCACAATGCGCAGCATCATCTCTCCGAGTTCGACCGCAGGCTCAGCGAAGGCAAGTTCGACAAAGACAAGCTCGACCAGGCCATCGACGATGTGAAGAACGTCGTGGAACATAACACCCTGTCGCCCGAGCACCGTGATGTGCTGACGCGCGACCTCGCCGAACTCCGCGAACTCCGCCGCACCCGCGGCGAAGGGTATTGAGATCCAGCACGCCGGGACTGGCTCCACAGTCCCTAATCAAGACACTCGCAAACCACCCGCCCGCTGCGTCGTGGACAGTGGTGTGCCTGTCTTGAAAATACCTGTAACCGGCTGATTCATCGGAGCCGCACCTCGCGAGATGGGTCTGGCCTGTGCGTCCCTAATCGAGCCCATATCAGCCCCGCTGAATTCTCTCCGTGGGCGCACCGGCCTGTCCCCGTCTCGCCCTTGCGCAATGCTCTTGATTGCCGCTCCGCCGAATTTTCATCCTCGCGGGTGTCGCGCCCTCAGCGACATGACGCTCAACTGTCCCTCTTCCTGGCTGTGCAAGCCGTGGCCCCCGCCCCTGCGTTTAAAATAGTGGAACGGTCCTATTGAATCCACCCGGATGCGAAGGGCGTCCTATTAAGGGTGCCGGCGCTGCCGTCGCGCTCCAGGCACAGAGGAGTCAAGCGTCGTGCGCAGAGCCCTAGGTGCGGTAAAGCTCCCCACTGCGGATAAGGCCAAAGCGCGGTCTGATTCGCCGGCGGAAAGAGAGAAAGACAAAACTCCAACGTCCGAGCTCCTGCGGGCCCTTCTTCCCGACATCTGGAAACTCATCAAGCCTCGGCGCGGCCTGCTGGCGCTGGGTTTTGTGCTCATGGGCATCAACCGCGTCTCGGGTCTGGTGCTTCCGTACTCCACCAAGTTTCTAATCGATGACATCATCGGCAAGCGGCACACTCAATTGTTGTTGCCGCTCGTGCTGGCTGTCTTGTGCGCCACGCTCATCCAGGGTGCGACCTCGTTTTCGCTCACGCAGCTTCTCTCCAAAGCCGCCCAGCGCCTGATCGCCGACCTTCGGCGCAGCGTGCAGGAGCACATCGGACGGCTGCCGATCGCTTATTACGACGCCAACAAAACCGGCATGCTCGTCTCGCGCATCATGAGTGACGTCGAGGGCGTGCGCAACCTCATCGGCACGGGCCTGGTCGAATTCGTCGGCGGTCTTCTCACGGCCGTGATCGCGCTGGTGGTCCTGCTGCGCATCAGCCCGCTCATGACTTTCCTGGCCTTCCTGTTTCTGCTGGTCTTCGGGCTGGCTCTGCGCCACGCCTTCCGCACCATCCGGCCGATTTTCCGCGCCCGCGCGAAGATCAACGCCGAAGTCACCGGCCGGCTCACGGAATCGCTCGGCGGCGTCCGCGTCATCAAGGGCTATCACGCCGAAGAACGCGAGGCGCGGGTCTTTGCAGGCGGCGTCCAGCGGCTGCTGGATAACGTGCTCAAATCGCTCACGGCAACCTCAGTCATGAGCCTTGGCGCGACGATGGTGGTGGGCATGGTCGGTGTGGTTGTGATGTTCGTAGGCGCACGCGAGATTTTCGCCGGCACCCTCACCCTTGGCGGCCTCATGACGTTTACCGCATTCCTTGTTTTCCTGGCGGCGCCTGTCTTCCAGGTGGTGGCCATCGGTACGCAGATCTCCGAGGCTCTCGCCGGACTCGAGCGCACCCGCGAAGTGATGCACGAGCGGCCCGAAGATGAAGACCCGCGGCGGACGGTGGTCCTCGGGCCCATTCGGGGCGAAGTGGAATTCGATCACGTCAGCTTCGCCTACGATCCTGGAAAGCTGGTCCTCAAAGACATTTCGTTCGAATCGCGCCCCGGCACCGTCACGGCGCTCATCGGCCCTTCGGGTTCGGGAAAATCCACCATCATCGGCCTGATCTCTGCGTTCTACACGCCGGAGGAAGGCACGATCCGCCTGGATGGCGTGGACCTCTCTACCGTCCGCCTCGATTCCTACCGCACGCAATTGGGCGTTGTTTTGCAGGACACGTTTCTGTTCGACGGCACCATCCGCGAGAACGTGGCCTTCTCGCACCCCGCCGCCACCGAGCAGGAAATCATGGACGCATGCACCATCGCTCGCGTGGACGAATTTGCCGAGACGTTTGAAAAGAAATACGACACTGTCGTCGGCGAGCGCGGCGTCAAACTCTCCGGCGGTCAGAAACAGCGCGTCTCCATAGCGCGCGCCATCCTGGCCAACCCGCGCATCCTGATTCTCGACGAAGCCACTTCAAGCCTCGACTCCGAATCCGAAGCTCTCATCCAGGAAGGGCTCTCTTACCTGATGCGCGGCCGCACCACGTTCGTGATCGCGCACCGCCTCTCGACCATCCGCCGCGCCGACCAGATCCTCGTCGTGGAAAACGGCCGGATCATCGAGCGCGGCACGCATGACGTGCTCTACGCCGCCCGCGGCCGCTACTACGACCTCTACACCAAGCAGCACGGCCTGGAGATGAACCTGTTCCTGGCGCCCGGCGAAGGCGACAAGTTGCCCGAGCAAGGCGAGGAGGGCGAGGTCAAAAACGGGAATGCGTTGAGTGAAGCGGTGCGGTTGCTGCGAGGTTGAGCAGGCTGATCAGATCGGCTCCGTAGCGAGAGCCATTGCTTGCTGCACAATCTCGTCTGAAACGCGAAACTCGAGGTCCCGGCGTAACACCCGCACCAGGTCAGGCAACCCCGGTGCCCGCCCCTCCAGGTTGAGGCGCGCTAACAAGCGTAGCGTGCCAGCCGCCCTCTTCCCCATCCGCTCTGCAATGCCGCGAGCACGTCTGTCGTCACCAATGAAGTACAGGGCGTGTTGTTCCTGCGCCTGGATCAAAGCTTCCGACTCGCCTTTGTCCAATTCAACTTGGAGTAGTTGTACGTTATAAAGGTCGACGGTCATGCATCTCGTGAAAAATCCTGACGGATACAGCTTATTCAGCCGATAGCGAAATCACCCTTTCTCGTTTACCTCTTTCTGAACGGCGCGCGGCACGTACACTCGGTCGAAAAAGAGCGCGAGGTCACGTGCAAGGTTCAGATGGGTAAGGCTGATCAGGGGAGAAGCATCAACAACAGCAATTCGCAACAATTATCGTTTCATTCCTTCTTCAGCGAGAAGAGCACGATCAGACCCAGCCCGAGTGCGGCTAGTGCACCCATTGCCTGCTGGTTGCTCTTAGTAACCTGCCGCTCTCTGAGAAACTCAACGATCTGGGTCTCGACGGCGCCAGGATTGTCTTCCGGAGAGAACCAGAAAACCCGCGGAAACTGGGCAAGCAGCGGATGATGGGCAAGATCAGTATGCACAATGGGGATCACGAGCTTTTGGCGCTCCAGCGCATATCGCAGTTCATTCTCAAGACTGTAGCTTAAGAATACACGGACGAAGAGGGTGCCTCCGAGGAACGGAACAGATGTGCAGCCCGCCATTCCTTTTCACTTGTTTGCTTGTGTTGAGCCCCGAACAGCGCGTCTCTATTGTTTCGGTTCCTCTACACCGCACTCCATCTGACGTCGGTATTCCGCGCTGTCAAACTGGCCCTGAGAATCGGCGATGAGTCCATCCACGCCGATTTGCCAGATCTCGAAGCCGCTGATACGAACGCGGCGCCCGGCACCGCCAGGACCCGTGTTGGTGCCGGTCAGCGTCCAGTGGTAGTGAGCAAGGCCGTCCTGCATCACGATGTCATCCATAGCCACGCGCATGTCCGGGAACGCGGTCATGAAAGATTGCGCAACCTCGGTGATCGCACTCCGGCCCACCGCGGGCGCTCCTTCGTTGATGGTGAGCGACCCGGTGGGTGAGTAGCAAGCCGCTACACTCGCCGCATTCCGGCTGCACCAAGCTGCGGTATAGCGCGCGGCGAAATCTTGCAACTCGGCGGGGGGAAGTTCCATCGGCGGCCCCGAGTCTACTTACCGTACTGTTGAGCGGCCTTGGTAATCGATGGAGCCGCCGTAGCAAGGTCTTGCGGATTCATCACCGGCCGGAACGAAAGTTTTGCGTTGAAGGCAAGAAACCAGGGCTCGGCGATCGCGGGGATTTGCGAGGTATCCTTCATGTCGAACACGATGGAGCACGAGCGCTGACCGTCGTCGTCTGCAAAGAAATACGCGGCTTCGGGCTTGAGATCCGCCACGATTTTCTCTACCGTGGTACCTAACGTTCCGGCCTTGGCAGCAGCGTTTCCGGCTTCGACGGGGATCGATACTCTCAGCAACATTCGCATATGGTTTTCCTCCTTTAAGGAAAAGACGCCGAACGATTATATCCGAGTGGTGCGCGGAAGCGAGGCTAACTTTCCGCTACATTAAAATCACATGCCCCAGATCCTCGACGGCAACCTGATCCGCGACCAGATTAAAACCGAGTGCCGTACCCGCGTGGAAAGGCTCACCGCCCGCCACCGTCCACCCGGCCTCGCCGTCGTTCTGGTCGGTCACAATCCGGCTTCCGAGATATACGTCCGGAACAAGGTCAAAACGTCCCACGACCTGGGTATCGCGAGCGAAACCCTCACGCCGCCCGAAACTATCACGACAGAAGAACTCCTCGCCGTCACCCACAATCTGAACCAGCGCCCGGATATCGACGGCATTTTGGTCCAGATGCCGCTGCCTCCGCACATCGACGCCAAGCGCATTCTGCTTGCCGTCTCTCCCGAAAAGGACGTGGACGGCCTGCACCCATGCAACGCCGGCAATCTCGTCCAGGGACGCCCCGGCCCGCGCCCGTGCACGCCCGCCGGCATCATCGAACTGCTCAAGCGTTACCGCATTCCCATCGCCGGCAAGCGCGCCGTGGTCGTCGGTCGCAGCGATCTTGTCGGCAAGCCCATGGCTCTGCTCCTGCTGCATGAGAACGCCACCGTGACCGTCTGCCATTCGAAGACGCCCGATCTTCCTGCGGTGTGCCGCGAAGGGGAAATTCTTCTCGCCGCGCTGGGCCGTCCCGCCATTATTACCGCGGACTACATTCGTCCCGGCGCCATCGTCATCGATGTTGGCATGAACCGTCTCGACAAGCGCTCCGATGTCGAGCGCATTTTCCCGCAGGGCCGGCCCGGGTCGGCGGAGAAGCAAGCGGCATTCGACCGCAAGGGCACGCTGCTTCTGGGCGATGTGCACCCGCTCGATGTTGCCGAACGCGCGGGCGCCTACACACCCGTCCCGGGCGGCGTGGGCCCGCTGACCATCGCCATGCTCATGGTCAACACCATCGATTCTGCCGAAAGACGCCTCGGCGTATGTTAAAAGTAGGATTAACGGGGGGACTAGCGTCAGGTAAAAGTTTTGTTGGCCAAGCGCTGGCGGCCCTGGGCTGTCACCTGATCCAGGCCGATGAGCTGGGCCACGAAGTTCTGTTTCCGGGTGGCGAAGCTTATGCGGATGTTGCGCGCGAGTTCGGACCGGGTATCCTCAATGAGGACGGTTCCATTGACCGCAAGCGCCTGGCGGCCGAGGTTTTCGACAAACCGGAGCGGCTGGAAAAGCTCAACCAGCTCGTGCATCCGCACGTTTTTCGGCGTGAGCGAGAGCGGCTGGAAGCATTGGCTAAGTCCGATCCGCACGGTATCGTCGTGGTGGAAGCCGCGATTTTGATCGAGACGGGAAACTATAAATCGTTCGGCCGCGTCATCGTGGTCGAGTGCAGCGAGGAATTACAGATCGAGCGCGCCATGAAGCGCGATCATCTGGATCGGGAGCAAGTTCTGGCGCGCCTTCGCCGGCAGATGCCGCTTGCCGAAAAACGAAAGTTCGCGGACTTCGTGATCGACACCTCCGGCAGCAAGGACGAAACGTTGCTGCGCGTACGCGAAGTTTACGAAGCCTTACGGAGAATAGAAGCATGAAACTACGTCCACTGCTATGGGCACTGGTTCTGGTGGGAGGCTTTTATTACGTCACATCGGTGGCCCATTGGAACGTGGGCCAGTTTGTGCGCCGCACCACCGGCAGTTGGTACACCCTGGGAAAAGCTTCCACGGCCGGTTTTTCCACCGACGAACTCAATAACATCGATATCTATAAAACCGCGCACCTCGCCACCGTGAACATCACCAGCGTGGTCTGGCGCGAAGGCTGGTTCTTCCAGATGTATCCGGAAAAAGGAACCGGCTCGGGATTCATCATCAACCCCGATGGCCGCATTATCACGAATTATCACGTGGTCTCGGGCGGCCAGCAGCTCACCGTCACGCTGTCTAGCAAGAAGCAGTACAAGGCCCACGTGCTCGGCGTCGACCGCAAGAACGACTTGGCCATCGTGCAGATTGAGCCTCGCGAAAGACTGCCCGTCCTCAAGCTCGGCGATTCCGACCCGTTGCAGGTTGGCCAAAAAGTGCTGGCTATCGGCAATCCATTCGGCCTCGAAGGCACGCTGACCACCGGCGTGGTCAGTTCGCTTGGACGGGCCATCTCGGATGAAAACGGGCGAACCCTTGAGGGCATGATCCAGACCGACGCCGCCATCAATCCCGGCAACAGCGGCGGACCGCTGCTCGATTCGCACGGCAACGTCATCGGCATCAACACCGCGATTTATGGGCAGCAGGGCAATATTGGCATCGGCTTTGCGATGCCCATCAACCGCGCCAAGGCCATGCTCGATGAGTTCCAGAAGAGCGGCCGCATCACACGGCCTCTGCTGGGCGTCAAGACCGTGCCGGTGCAGGGCGATCTCGCCCAGGCTCTCGATCTCCCCCCCGAAGGCGGGCTGCTCATTCAAGAAGTGGAGAACGGCTCCGCGGCCGAAGAGGCGGGCCTTCGCGGCCCGCAGCGCGTCGTGATTCTGGGCAACGTCCAGCTCGGCATTGGCGGTGATCTCATCATCGCCATCGACGGCGTTCCGATAACACGCGACGACGATTTGCAAAGAGCCATGAATCACAAGCGCGCCGGCGACAACCTGGTACTCACCATTTACCGCGACGGCCGCACCCGCAAGATCACCGTGAAACTCGGCGCCGCCCCGGAAAATTTGTGACCGCCTGAAATTTTCGCATTCACCCGACCCTGGTAGCGCAGGCTCACGCCTGCTTTTGGCGGGAACCTGCGGCCTTTTGCCGAGATTCTCCAGAAACCCGCGGGCCTCCCGACCATCGCGGTGCCCCTTCGTGCCACAATTGAAAAAATGATTGAACAGCTTCGCCCGGGCGTTTCCGCGAAAAACGCCCGGGTCGTCCTTTTTGACTTTGACGGCACCATCTCGCTGATTCGCGCCGGCTGGATGGATGTGATGGTGCCCATGATGGTGGAGATCCTCATGGATCTCAAGACCGGCGAGAGCGAAGAAGAACTCCGCGCCATCGTCGAGGAATTCGTCGGCCGCCTCACCGGCAAGCAGACCATGTACCAGATGATCGAGCTGGCCGACAACGTGAAAGCGCGCGGCGGCAATCCGCCCGATCCGCTGGTCTACAAGCGGCGCTACCTCGATCTGCTGCACGAAAAGATCAAGCACCGCCTGGAAGAACTGGAGTCGGGCGCGGCCTCGCCCGAGAAATACCTCGTCCCCGGCGCGCGCCAGCTTCTGGAAGCGCTGCACGCGCGCGGATTGAAGATGTATCTGGCCAGCGGCACCGACCAGGTCTACATGCGCAAAGAAGCCACCCTGCTGGATGTCGATCGCTATTTCGAAGGCGGCGTGTTCGGCGCCCTCGACGATTACAAAAGCTTTTCCAAGAAAATTCTCATCCAGCAGGTCATCGCCAAGGCCGAATGCCAAGGCGATCAGTTCCTCGGCTTCGGCGACGGCTACGTCGAGATCGAAAACGTCAAGGAAGTGGGTGGCATCGCGGTGGGGGTCGCGACTGCCGAACCCGAATGCCGGGTGGTCGACGAGTGGAAGCGCAGGCGCCTCGCCGGCGTGGGCGCCGATTTCATCATTCCCAATTTCCTCTGTCGAAGCGAGTTGATGGCCACGCTGTTTCCCAACAATGGCCACTAAGTACGCCGTGTTCGACCGCTCGCGGCTCGTCATCAAGCCGTTAGCCGAGCGCGTAAACGACCTGCAACTCGACCATTGGCTGGCACTCGACGCGCCCACGCCGCCCTATTCCCACCCGCAACTAGGTGAATTGGCGCGCCGCCTTATCGCCGCGAAACAGAGCGGCGCAGCCCGCATTCTCATGATGGGTGCTCACGTCCTGCGCGCCGGCGTCAATCGCCACATCATCGACCTCATCGAGCGCGGTTTCCTCGATCACCTCTCTGTGAACGGCGCGGGTGTGATTCACGACTATGAACTGGCCCGCATCGGGGCGACCACCGAAAGCGTGGCCCGCTACATTCGCACGGGCGAGTTTGGTTTGTGGCGCGAAACCGGGGAACTCAACGAATGCGTGGCCGAGGCCGCCGCGCTCGGCCTCGGGCTCGGTGAAAACGCCGGCCGCCGCATCGAATCCAGCAGCTATCCGCACAAATCCCTCAGTATTCTGGCCGCGGCGTACAGGCATTCGGTTCCGCTCACCGTCCACGTGGGCATCGGTTACGACATTCTGCACGAGCACCCCAATTGCGACGGCGGGGCATTCGGCGCCGCCAGCTACCGCGATTTTCTGATTTTTGCCAAAACCGTCGAACGCCTCCAAGGCGGGGTACTCCTTAGCTTCGGCTCCGCCATCATGGCGCCCGAGGTGTACCTGAAGGCGCTCGCCATGGCCCGCAACGTCGCCCATCGCGAGGGCCGTGAAATCCGGCGCTTCACCACCGCAGTGTTTGACGTCGTACCCATCCGGGGCGACATCCACCAAGAACTGCCCAAGACCGATCCCGGCTACTATTTCCGCCCACAAAAGACCATTCTGGTGCGGACGGTAGCCGATGGCGGCCAAAGCTTCTATTTCTGCGGCGACCACCGCGCTACTTTCCCCGCACTGCGCCGCGCGATTCTTGCATGACCACCGCCGAGATTCTGGCCGAATTGCCCAAACTCTCAGCGCTGGTGGTTGGCGATATCTGCCTGGACCGCTGGTCGATCTACGATCCTAATGTCGCCGAGCCTTCCCGCGAAACCGGAATACCGCGGATTGGCGTCATTCGAACCGAAGTCACCGCAGGCGCCGGCGGCACTGTGGCCAACAACCTTGCCGCTCTCGGCATGGGCCGCGTCAGCGTACTCGGCGTCATTGGCGATGATGGTTTCGGCTACGAACTCGCGTCGGCTCTCGAGCGGCGCGGCATTGCGTCGGACACCCTCATCCGCACGCCAGGGATGCAGACCTTCACCTACACCAAGCTGATCAACGCCAAAACCGGAATCGAAGATCTGCCGCGCGTGGATTTCATTTCCACCACGCCGCTCGATCCAGAGGCAGAACGTCACGTGCTGGACGCACTCCCCCCCGCCATCCACGCTGCCGACGTCATCCTCATCTCCGATCAGGCCGAAACCAACGCTGGCGGGGTTGTCACGCCTGCCGTTCGCAAGTTGCTTGGAGAATTGACCTCGAGCTATCGAAGTAAGGTTTTTCTGGCTGACTCCCGCGCCCGTATCGAATTGTTTCGAAAGGTGATCATCAAACCCAACCGGGACGAGGCCGAATCCGCCTGCCGGCGGCTTTTCGGACGCATCGATCTTCAGGCTCTACGTGAATATTGTGAGTCCAGGATCATGATAGTAACGGATGGTTCGAATGGCGCGCTGGTCGTCGAACCGGAAAAAGAGCAATTTTGCAAAACTAAGCCAATCTTAAAGCCGGTCGATATCTGCGGCGCGGGCGATAGCTTTTCTGCCGGCGCTGCCATGGCTCTCGCGGTCACCGGTTCGCCCGTCGAAGCGGCGCATTTCGGCAACCTCGTCGCTTCTATCACGATCATGAAAAAAGGCACCGGCACCGCCTCGCCGGGCGAGGTGCTGGAGGCATCGCGCGGATGAGCACCCTGGCGGTCGACATCGGGGGAACCAAATTCGGCCTTGCCCTCTTCGATGGCGATCGCATGGTGCGCCGCGAAACCCACCCCACCAATCGCGAAGGAGCCAAAGACTGGATGCTTGAGAACGTCGTCGCTCGCGCCCTCGAGTGGAAACGCGAATTCCCGTTCACGCGATGCGGCATCGGCTTCGGCGGTCCGGTCGATTTCGCCGCGCAGCGCGTCGCTTTTTCCACGCACGTCGGCGGCTGGAACGATTTCAGCCTGGCCGAGTTCCTTTCAGACGCATTGGAAGTTCCCGCCATCATGGACAACGACGCCAACGTCGGCGCGCTGGGCGAGGCGATCTACGGCGCCGGTCGGGGCCACTCGCCGCTCTTCTACATGACCCTTTCGACGGGCATCGGCGGCGGCATTTACCACGACGGAAAAATCTGGCGCGGCGCCGACGGGTGGGCCGGCGAAATCGGCCATCTCTCGATTCGGCCCGATGGCCCCGAGTGTCTTTGCAAAGCGCGGGGGTGCTTCGAGCGCATGTGCTGCGGCCTGTGGCTGGAACGCGACTACGGCAAAACCGCGAAAGAGCTGCTGCGCGACCCGAATTTCGTCGCCCGCTACGTCGTCGATCTCGCCCTCGGTCTGAAGGCTTGTATCATGTTATTGAATCCATCGCGGATCGTAATCGGGGGAGGCATCAGCAATGCGGGCGAAGCGTTGTTCGAGCCTTTACGCGCGGAACTGGACCGGCAGATCACCGACTGGTCCGGCGCGCGAATCGACGTCGTGCCTGCGGCACTGGGCGACCATAGCGTCCTCTACGGCGCCCTCGCGCTGGCGAACACATTGAAATGAATTTTCCGTCAACCTACAAATCCGAAGTCTTGAAAGCGCTCGAAACCATCGATCTCGACAAAGTGAACCTGGCGATCGAGTGGTTCAAACAAGTGCGCGCCGCCGGCCGGCAGATTTTCGTGTGCGGCAACGGAGGCAGCGCCTCGACGGCTTCGCATTTTGCCTGCGACATGGTGAAAGGCGCCAGCTACAGCCGCAGCCATCGCTTCCGCATCATGGCGCTGAACGATCCGCTGCCCACCATCATGGCCTACGCCAACGATGTGAGTTACGATTCCGTCTTCGTCGAGCAGCTCCGCAACTTCGCCGAGGCGGGCGACCTGGTGATGGGCCTCAGCGGCTCCGGCAACTCTCCCAACGTGATCCGCGCCATCGAATACGCCAACTCCATCGGCTGCAAGACTCTTACCCTCACCGGCCGCGACGGCGGCAAGCTAGGCCCCCTCGCCCAACTCAACATCCAGATCGCTTCCCCCCACATGGGCCGCATCGAAGACGCGCATATGATCGTCTGCCACATGATCGGATATTACTTTATGGAGGAGAAGTAGCGAACGCACGATGCTGCTACCAGCGCTGCGCGCCGTGGAGAATTCGCAGGATGTGCACAACGTCGTGTGTGACCTGATAGACCACGATATATGGCAGTTCCGGAATCACCAGTTCGCGCGTTTCTGGTTTCCTGCCTGGCGGCCACGGTTTGGGTGAGTCGTGAGTACGGTTGGCGCCTCATAGATTCTTCGCACGAGTGGTGCAGCGTTGTTGGGCGTCTTCTCAAACAGGTATTCGGCGATGTTCTCGAGGTCTGCACTAGCAGCAGGAGTCCAACGAAGCCGGATCAAGGCCGATGCCGCTTTTCGGCAAGCAGCTTTTCGATGCGCGCTCCGACGTCTTCGTGCTCCAGTAATTCGCCCCGCTCCGCTTGTGCCAAACCTTTTCAACCTCACGGATAAACCACTCGTCGTAATCTAGGTATCGCTCGACCGCCTCGTGCACCAGGGATTCGGTGTCGCGACCCTCGTGGGCGGCTTTCCGGTTTAGCTGGGCTTCCAGCTCCGGCGAAAAATCCACATCCATGCCGTCAGTGTAGGAGCTGTACATAATGCTGTCAAATCGTACTCCCAATGGAGTAATGCTTCTCAGTCCTCCTGCCGATTTCTCTGTAGATGGACCTCTTCATCGCCCGGCAGGCAATCTTTGACCGGCAACTGAAGG